>Ga0190360_1000261_pt1 | contig 29956 bp, 23 predicted proteins | sample 48721834_MG_FD_161271 | JGI IMG/M metagenome (GOLD analysis project Ga0190360, IMG submission 161271) | Hydrothermal vent microbial mat bacterial communities from Southern Trench, Guaymas Basin, Mexico - 4872-18-3-4_MG | ecosystem: Environmental > Aquatic > Marine > Hydrothermal vents >...
AAAAATATAAAAAAAAAAAAAAAAAAAGAAAGATAATTATCAATCATTGGTTAATCTTGCAAAAGATTTAAATAAAATCCGTTGATATATTAACTTACAAAAATTTACAAAAATCCAAAATTCAATTAATGATATAATGAGGGAGGTTTAATGAGATCCAAAAAAAAAACATTAACTTTTTTACTCCTGAGCATGGGGATTATCTTCATGATCTTTTCGATAACTACGCCCGTTGCTTATTGCAGTCCTACCCTTCATAAAGCTTGGTCATTTAAAGATTATCGCATAGTTTGGAGTTATTATTCTAGTAGAGTAGATTTGCAAGGACATTGCGTTTATGAAGATAGTGCTGGCACTGCTGATTATGCCATTTTTGCGTATGGAAAAAATCAATTTTGGACTGGATGGTATTCAACTCTTACAAAAATTTATCTTTATGCTTCTGCCCATTATTATTATGTCTATGATCAAGGTAACAATGAAAATTATTGGGCTCCAGCTCCTACAGATTTGATAATTTGGGATAGCGATTGGACATATAATCCTAATGGAGAAGCTTGGTTCTGGGAGATAAATAGTAATGAGTATTATTGTACTCATAATGATGCTCAACCAACATCTAATGTATATACTCGCACGAGTGAAGTTATCTCAACTGATGGTATTTGGCGATATTTAGGATACGTTTCTATACAAAAACAAAATGCCAATCACGTTTTTGATGCCTTAATAAAATTACAAATTGACAATGATAAAGGTGACGAGTATCATCAAGGAAGGAGAGGATACGATCCCGATAAGGGATGGTATACTCAAACAATTACAGAAATCCGAATTAAAATAGAATTTAAATTTTATTTCTATGAATGGGGATGGCATTGTGATAATGTTCAAACTCATATTTTAGGGGATGGAACTGGACAAGGGGATCTCTCTTCAATTCCGTTAATAGAAGGAGTAATAGAAGGATTAGGTTAAATAATTTAAAAAATTATTTTTTTTATTTTAAAAAAGTTCCAATTTTTTTAATTGAAAAATTGAATTAAACCTTAATTTAATTGATTTATATTAATACACCATTTAAGATGCCGTGTTGTCCTGGACGGCTTGTAATTCTCACTCTTCCGAGTTCTGTTTCTACAATTGCGCCTTTTGTGATGATGTGGCGCCTGCTCAAGTCTTTTGATGCTGCATTACTTTCAAACCTTAAAATTTTAACTTTTTGTGTTTTATTGGTGGATAAATCTGTAACATTAATGTACATGTCAGAAAACAATTTTAATTTAATATTACCTCCCATTACTCGTTGCTTTTTTAATTTTTTTGTTCCAATAGTAGTTTCAATGGGAGGTCGCTCTAATTCACGCTTCCTTTTTTTGCGAAAATGCTTGTATTTTTTTCCGGTATACTTTCTTCTACTTCTTGCTTGACTTCTTGCCATTATAGATTGCCATTCTTTATCTCAAATGAGTTGATATATGAAATACTTCCTTTCTTTAAAATTTTTGTGTTTTATTGTTTATAACTCTTAAAAGAAAAATAAATATAATAATAATAATTTAATTTTAAGTGTAGAAAAATTTTATTAACTAATAAATTTCTTTCTTGAAGAATTATGGAGCCAACCATGAAAAATTTAGAATTGAATGATGAATCTTTCAAACATGTGATAAAATCAAGCACTACAACTGTTGGAATTGTTGTCAAGGATGGAGTTGTAGTTGGAACTGAAAGTCAAGCCACGGCAGGTTATACCGTAGCGACTAAAACCGCGCAAAAGTTATTTAAAATAAATGATTATTCTTGCGCCACGATTAGTGGAGGCGTTGCGGATTGTCAATATATCATTTCTCAATTAAAAGCACTCTCCAAATTAAAAGAAGTTGAAAATGAAAAAGTTCCTGAACCTAAATATATTGCAAGCATAACACGAAATATTTTATTCAGTGGCAGATCATATTATTTAGCAATGATGATAGTTGCTGGTTATTCGTTATCAGAAAAAAAGGGGAAATTATATGGAATTGATTTGTTAGGCACCTTATATGAAGAAGAAAACTTCATCTCTTTTGGGAGTGGATCACCATTTGCCCTTGGTGTATTAGAAGCAGATTGGAAGCCTGGTCTCACAAAAAAAGAAGGTATTGAATTAATAAAAGTCGCAATCACGAGTGCACGAGAGCGAGATGCTGCTTCAGGTTTTAATATTCAGATTTGTACTGTAGATAAATCTGGATATAAACAAATCCAATAATTTTTTCAAAATAAATTATTCTTTGACAATTAAATCAATTTTATAAAGTTCATTGCTAAGTAAAATATAGCCATCTAAATTGTAATTTTTTCCATCCATTATTACCCAAACGAGATTTTTAAAAGCCCGACTAACATATTTAGAATTAGTTTTACTAAAATCATTAAGATATTGCATGTTTTTAATATCTGTAGAACTCAAAGCGGTACCACTAGGATGGGAATGAAAAATGCTTATCAATCGTAATCTCTCATTTTCTTTACCTTTTGTTAGATATTGATTTAAAATGTTGTATAATTTTTCTTCATCATTAATTAAGAAAGAAACTATTGATTTTTTATCAGGTTTTATGCATTTAAATTCTTTACTAAAATAATGATAAAAAAAATCATTTTTAATATCGGGATTTTCTATTTCTTTTATTATACCGAAAATTAATCCAAAAGCTTCGTTTGGAAATGTTTTTTTAACACATCTTTTCATTTCCTCAAAAATTCTTCTAAAGATAATGATTTTTATATCTTTTTCGACTTTCAAATTTAACATTCTCTCCATTATTTTGTAAGTTAAATTTAAATTAATGTCAATGCAGCATTTAGGGAGACTAATCTTGCCAATTCTGGATTTTCACCCAATCCGATGAGCAAAACATCGTTTTTTTCCAAGTTAATTCCATGTTTTAAGGCTAAAGAAGTAAGGTATTCTGCTATGCTATCTGCAACCTTGATTGATTTAATACCAGGAGAACGTGGATAATCTGATGGAAAAACTATGTCTGTTCCGTCATATATTAAACAAGTTGCTCCAAGCCCTCCAACACTTATTGCAGAATCTCTCTGTTCCACTCCACTTTTTATGTTATGAGCAGCATTTTTAATCAAGCATACATATGGTTCGGTATTTTCTGGATTGATAATAAGGTCTTTCAGAATTTCTTTATTTCCAGGTACGATAAAAGGAATTTTCTTTTTAAATTTAATTAAAAATTCTTTTCCTTTTTCTGTAAGAATATGACCCCTTCTTTTAACTTTTTGAGAAATTTCTTTACCATCAGAAGGTACATCAATAAATTTAACATTTTCTTTTAATCTTTTTAAGAGGGATCTCGTTGTTCCTGAACTTATATTTAATTTTTCTCTAAGTCGATATCTTCCAATACCTTTTGGATTTTCCTCAAATATTAATAAAGCTAAAATGATGTGAGCTACTTTAAATGCGGGTTTAATGGTCCCACTTTCGAACATGGGATCCAATTGCTTTAATACTTCCATTTTTTTTCAAATATATTAATCATTATTTATAAATAAAAGGTATAGGTAAAAATAGATTTTAAATCAATCTTATTATTTTTTTTTTCACCAATTTTAGGAATTATAAATTTTATTTTCCTAATTTCTATCAGAGAGTTATCTTACGAGGTTATATATTTGCCCTTAATTTCAGAAAATATTTTGATGTTTTTAAATACAAGCTTAATTAAATTCAAATTTAGCTAAGTTAATTCATTCAAGTTACTCCTTTTTTTAAGGTCTTATATATTAGTATATTGCATGTAAATTTTAAAAAATCTAAATGTGAACATTCTATAATTTAGGAGTAAACTTGATTTTAAAAGAAATGACTCACGACAACGTTTTAAAATTAAAATAAAATATTGTTTTTATTTGTCTTGTAAAAATATAAATATTTAAAAAAAAAAATAAAAATTAAAGAATTTTAATTTAACTTATGTCAAGAAATTAAACTCCATATCATTCTTGCAAAAGGCAAAATGAATAATAAAAAAAAAGATTCTGAGGACATGCATGATTTATTGATTTTCAAAGAAACAGAAGCTCCAAAAGAGTCAGAAATTGAAAAATTACCAGAAGAAACTGTTCTAGACGATATTAAAGTTAAAATTTTTAGCGATCTTAAACCAATTGGAAGATTTTATCGTTATACTTTAATATTTATAAATAACAGTCAAGAAACAATCCAAAATATAAAGGTTACCATTAATTTTTCAAAATTTTTAATAATTTATCGCCATTCTCCTCCAACCTTGCCCTTAACAAATTTTAAAACGGATGAGGGCAAGCAAGTAATAGTTTTTCTCAATGAAATCAATCCTAAGAATTCTAAAAAATTAAGTATATTTTTTTCAACTAAAGACGTTATTGATTCTGGAAAGGTGAAAGTTAAACTTGATATCATGAAATCCTTAGATATTTTAAAAGAACTCGAATTAAATCCCGTCAATATTGATTTTCACCCCATAGCATTTGAACCAAAAATCATCCCTACATCTCAAATTGGATATTTCATAAAAGATCCAACCAATAGAAAGGCAATAAGGAGCATGGGGATCGATTTTAGCAACAAGGAAAATTTTGAAAAGGTATTTCCACTAATGCAAGAAATGATTAAAGCTCAAAACTTTCAATTATTATCTGTGGATGAAAATAGGAAGATCTCATGGTATTTTGGCACGGAACTTGTATCTGGTGCTGATGTTTTGATGATCGGAAGAATAATTGAAAATAAAATTGAATATTTTGCCATTTCTAAGAATCCTGATATTTTAGTTTCTCTAATTGCTTATATTTCCAAGAGTTTTATAAATCGATTAATCCTCAACCAAATGATTAAGAGTGAGGATGAAGTAATCGATCTTGAATGCAAATATTGTGGATATGTTTTACCTTACTTTCCTAACAAAAATGATCCAATAAAATGTTCAAAATGTGGAATTGAACAAGTTATTTGGTGAAATTCAAACATAAGAATTCCTATATTGTCATTGCCTTTTTTAAACTAAATTCTGTCTTTATTAGTGATAAAGCTTCTTGCATTTTTCATTTTTCATCACGATATTTAATATATTTATCAAGAGAATCATTTTACAATCAAAATTTTTTTATTATTTTTTTATTTTATAACTTTCATGATTCCCAAATTAGAGTTTCACGATTTGGTTTTTTACTCCGACAAATCCACGAAATTACTTTACTAATGAAGATCTATCATAGAATTTGAGTTATTATGGGGTACATTAAATAATATTCAAGAACTCTTGAAATTGGAAAAAAAGTGTGAAGTTGCACCAAATCGATCATTTAGTAAGGTTTGAATTTTGTCGTGAAATTTTTTCAAATTTTTTTCAATTATCTTTATGCTTAAACCAAAATCTTTAAATATGTAATAGTTCTTACTATAATTGATTAATAATATTTAATCACAAAAAAATAGTATAATGTTTTAAAATATAGAAAAGTAAATGTGGAGGAATGAATAAGATGAGTGAATATATTAGTTGGTCTCCTATTAGGCGCTTAATGAAACACAATGGTGCAATTATCGTCGCTAGAGATGCAGTAGATGAATTAGTTGATTGGATGGGACAAGCTGCTGAAAAAATAACAAAAACTGCCTTGACTTTAACTAAACATGCTAAGAGAAAGAAAGTCACTAAAGACGACATCCTTTTGGCAATTAAATATTTCAAATAAATGCATTTTAAATTAAATTAAGGCATCAAATCTTTAGTGGATCTTTTATCGCAGGCATCAATGTTGAAAAAGTTCAATTCGTAAGAATAAGCGCCCTTATAATTAATAACAAAATTTTTTTTTATTATTTTTCCCTTATTCTTTATTATCATATAAAAAATGTTAAATTTTAATTCCATAAAAGGACTTTAATAAAGCTTTCATGTGTGGCACGTTTTTTTCTTTAAATGATTGAATAATTTTTGAAATATCATATTTAATTGAATGGAATTTAATATTTAGGCAATCTTTATCGATTTCTAAGGTTATGAATGAATATTTTTTTTCTTTTCCTGGACAACCAAGCGAAGCCGGATTTAAAAATATTTTATGTTTCCAATTTAAATATAAAGGTAAATGAGTATGTCCAAATAATATAATGTTAGATGTTGCGGGATAATCTTCTATGAAATCATTAATTGTCTTGTTTTGATATAGTAAAGGATAATCCATTAGATTAGAAAGGTTCTCATTGTACTTCCTTGAATGAGACATGTAAACTTCATTGTTTTGAAACTTTAAAAATCTAAATGTTGGAAGTTTTCTGATTTTTTCAAGTAAATCTTCATCAATTTGTTTTTTCGTCCATTCAACATGCGCATTTTCTGCTTTAGAAAGGGTTTTGCTTTCTTCTCTAAATAAGATTAATTCGTTATTTCCCAAGATATTGATGAATCTTTTATCATTCAGTACTATTTCCACAACTTCTTTAGGGTTTGGGCCTATTTGAACAAAATCTCCCAAATTTAAGATATGATCTGCTTGAAAATTATTTTTAATGAAATTAAGAAATGATTCTAAAGCAATTATATTCGAGTGAATGTCAGAAATTATTGCAATTTTAATTGAGTTCATCTTTTATCAAAATTTCATAAATTTAATGAGTTATATTTCGTTAAATTAAGATTAAGAATTAATAAACTTTTCTTAGATACGATTAAAAAAATGAAGGAAGTTGCACCCAATATTTATGTAATTAAAGAAAAAGGTTCTTTTGGTGCAATAAAACCTCCTGAAAATATCTACATTTTAGCTGGAGAAGATGGCTTAATTTTTGATGCTGGTTATGGAAAAAAGAGAGCTGTTAATTTTTTCATAAAACAATTCAAAAAATTGGAAAAGGAATATCAAAAAGTGAATAAACCCTTTAATATAAATAGAATATTACCAAGCCATTGTCATCCTGACCATTTTTCTGGCTTAAAAAAAATAAGAGAAAAGTTAAATGTAAGGATCTTATTAACTGAAAGGATGGCAAGCGCGATAAAAAATGAAGAAAATTTTAGGAAATCATTCTTGGCTGACTTAAAAGAAGATTATTACGAAATAAAGAAGGGATTTAAGGCTAAAATTAAGAGTTATCTTCAATCGAAAATTTCTAGCTTTTTTTATAAAAGGATTTATGGTTTTTCTTTTATTCCAGATCCGGATGAGATTATTAATGAAGATGGATACATCATCATTAATAATGAGAAATGGAAGATATTTCCATCTCCGGGACATTCTCCAGACCATATTTCTCTTTATAATGAAGAAAAGGGAATACTTTTTTCAGGAGATAATGTCTTAAGATCAATAACTACTTGGCTGGGTCCTCCAAATTGTGATATTGAAGATTATATTAATACTATTAAAACTATCAAATCATTGCCTAAACTTGAACTCATTTTACCAGCTCATGGGAGTCCAGTTACCAATCCAAGAGATAGATTAGATGAAATATTAGAACATAGAAAAGAAAGAACAAATCAAGTATTGGATATCATTAAAAATAACTCTAATAACGGCGTGACTGCGGGTGAAATTGTTAAACAACTCTATCCTAATGGAGGAAAATTTACTCATCAAATTGCGAGAGGTTGGGTCTGCTTGACTTTAAAAATGTTAGAAAGACAGTCCATTGTTTATAAAAAAGAAGATGTTAATGCAATAAAATTTTATCCAATAAAATGAAACTTTATAATCATATACAACTAATTAATTTTAAAATTATTTGAGAGTAGAATAATGATTAAGATTGCATTTATTGGAGCGGGTTCTATTGTTTTTGGTGAAAATTTACTTACTGATATTTTTACATTTCCAGCTTTAAGGAATGAGACATTAATATGTCTTGAAGATATCGATACTCATCGATTAGATTTAATATATAGATTAATGGAAAAATATAAAGAACTCTACCCAGAGCTTTTAGAAGGCATAAATTTTATGAAAACAACAAATTTAGAAGAAGCAATTACCGATGCTAAATATATCATTAATACTATTCATGTGGGAGGATTGGAAGCTTTTAAAATTGATTTAGATATTCCATTAAAATATGGCGTTTCTCAATGCGTGGGAGATACAATAGGCCCCGGAGGTGTCTTTCGATTTCTTCGTAATGCCCCAGTAATGAAAGAAATTATAGATTTAATGAAAGAAATAGGATATAAATCTGATAAAAATATTGAAAGAGCAATCTTGCTTAACTATACGAATCCAATGGCAATGCTAACTTGGTATTGTAATATTTTATATCCAGATTCCACAATTGGATTATGCCATGGGGTCCAACATACTGCTACAATGCTTCAAAGATGGCTAAATGTCCCCCCAGAAAATTTTTCATTTTTATGCGCTGGAATCAATCACATGGCATGGTTTTTACAATTAAAGTATAGAAATCCAAATGAAAAAGGTTCTCATTGGAAAAATGCTTATCCAAGATTAAAACAACTTTATAAAAGTAATCCAAATATGATCGGTGGGGAATTACTTCGATGGGATATGCTGGAAGCTACTGGTTTTTTTATGACAGAATCCACGGGACATCTGAGTGAATATCTCCCTTATTATAGGAAAAGAAAAGACTTATTAGAAAAATATAAAGGTGCTGATGGTAGTTATGATAGTCTTCTTCATGGTGCTTCTTATGAGATGCATTGTTGGGAAGCTTCTGTAATGGAAAGGAAATTTAAAAGAAAATTAAATAAAAAATCATTATTGTTGAAAAGAAATCCTTCAGGAGAATACGCACCCCCCATAATGAACGCTAGAGAGACAGGTAAATTATTTAGATTTAATGGAAATGTAATAAATAAAGGAGGGGGTTTAATCGTCAATTTACCTAAAGAATGCTGTGTAGAAGTACCGATCTATGTAGATTATAGTGGATTTCACCCACAAGGAGGAATTCAATTGCCTACAGTTTGCCAAGCTTTATGCATGTCAAATATAATGGTCCAAAAAGCAGCAATAGAAGGTTTACTGAATTTAGACAAGGAATTAATTTATCAAGCAGTACTTCTCGATCCTAATACAGCAAGTATTTGTTCTCCTAAAGAAGTGAGAGAAATGGTTGATGAAATGTTTGATGCAGAAAAACAATGGATATCTTATTTTGATATTTAAAAGTATTGGATGAGGTAAATGCACCATTTTATTTTTTTTTAAAATAAATAACTAGTTATTAAGAAAATTTTTATATAAATAACGCTCTTTTATTTAGAAAATCTTAAGAGTTCTAAATTTTAAATGAATTTGCTTTAATATTTCTTTATATGCAGTCTGAAAATCCTAATTTCTTCAATGGTTCGTATTTAAAAAAAAATATGATTCAATTTAGACAATATCAGTCAAATATCATAAAAAAATGTCAAGATAAAAACACTTTAATTGTTCTTCCAACTGGTTTAGGAAAAACAATAATTGCTGTATTGGTAATTGCTAAAGTTCTGGAAAAATATCCAAATTCAAAGATAATTTTCTTAGCCCCAACAAGACCTCTTGTAAAGCAACATGAAAAATCATTGAAAGCTTTTTTAGATATGGCTCCCGATCAAATAATTTCTTTTACTGGAGCGATACCTCCAAAAAAAAGGTTTCTTTTGTTTAACACATCACAAATAATAGTTTCTACACCTCAAATTATAAAAAATGATCTTTCGTTTGAAAGGTACGATTTAAAGAATGTTTCTCTAATTATTTTTGATGAAGCTCACAGGGCTAGAGGAAATTACGATTACTGCTTTATTTCAAAAAATTATCTTCAATCCTGTACTGATCCGCAAATTTTAGCTCTAACAGCCTCACCAGGAAAAGATCTCGATAGAATCCAACAATTATGCGATGAGTTATTCATCGAAACCGTAATTTTCAAGTCTTTTGATGATGAAAACGTCTCTCGATATATTCATGATGTTGATATCATTATTGAGCAAATCTCATTACCAGTTGAAATAATAGAAATTAGTGCGGTTTGGGCTAGTCTATTTGAAAAATATTTAAGATTTTTTATTGAAAGAAAAATACTCCCTCCTAATAAACCATATTACTCAAAATTAGATTTTTTGGGCATTTCAAGAGATTTAACAATTTCCTTAAGGTATGAAGGAGGCATTCTTCAAGAAATATCGGACGAAGACCTTAATCAATTACTTTATTATAATCATCCACGAATCATTGATATTGTACGAGAAAATGATCTTAATATTGAATCCATATTTTCTTATTGTTCATCTTGTATTTCCATCCTTCATGGAAAAGAGATTTTAGAAACTCAAGATCCAATTTTATTTAAAAATTTTTTAGATGGTATCAAGCAAAAAGCAGAACATGAGATTTTAGCTGCTAAGAGAATTGTTAATTCTGAGCATTATAAATATATAATGAATAAATTAAATGAAGATTTTATTTCAAGAATTTCTCATCCAAAAATAAGCAAGATAATTTCCATAATTCACGAAGAAATTGATTATTATAATAATAAAAAGATGTTAATTTTTACTAAATATCGAGATATGGCAAGATTTCTCAAAGAAAGATTACAAGAAGAATTTTCAGACCAACTTAATATCGAGAAATTTATAGGACAAGCAAGTAGATTTAATGATCAAGGATTTTCACAGAAAAAGCAAGGTGAAATTATAGAATTATTTCGAAATGGAGAAATTAACATATTAATATCAACAAGCGTGGCAGAAGAAGGATTGGACATTCCTAATGTAGATGCAATTATATTCTATGAACCAATTCCTTCAGAAATTCGATTCATCCAAAGAAGAGGGAGAACTGGGAGATCTGGACCTGGAAGATGCTACATCTTATTAACGAGAGATACTGTTGATGTTCCTTATCATAAAGTTGCTTTAAGAAAACAAAATGAGATGATGTGTGTTTTATCTGATCCAAATCAATTAGAATTAACTAAAAATATTATAAGAAAACCAATTTCGATAAATGAGTTCGTAAATATAATTTCTAATGAAGAATTAATGAAAACTTATGAAGAACAAAGAGCTAAAGAGAATGAATTACTTGCCAATAAAACAATCGAAGATATTTTATCAGAAATAGAGAATTTTACAAATACGGATGAATATAAAAAATTTAAAACTTATGGAATAACTTTAATTTCAGACTTGGTAGAATTTGATAAAGAACGATTAAAAAAGTCTCTTTTAAAAATTAGAGGTAAGAAATCAAGCCAAATTAAGGAAAGAAGACCGAAAATAAATAAAAATATTAAAACTCTAATTAATCTTATTAGAGTCTATGGGAATAATGGAAAAGAGTTACCTTTCTCAAAATTAATAGATTATGCAAAAGAAGAAGATATTTTTGAAAAAAAATTTTGGTATTATTTTAATCAAGCTTGTTATTCTGGGTATTTTAAAAAAGTAGGAGATAGGGTTCTATTAACAATGGAAAACGAATGAAAATTATTCTTCTACTAATTGCTCCTCTTTTCGTTTTTTAAACAAGAAATAAGTAAGAATAGCAAAAATGATAATAATGGCTCCAATAATAATTCCTGGATTTTGACCACTTATCATGAATATATAGTAAGAAATACCGAATAATGAAGCAAAGAATCCAATAATACTTCCATATTGGCTTGAAAATATTTTTAATCTCCTTAATATTCTATGCATTCTATAATTCATCTTATTCATTACTTCAAGTTCTTTTTCATCAAGTTCTTTTAGTATTTCAGGATCCTCATAATAAATGCCTAATTGAGGATCATACATTCCTTTTAATTGCTCGGAACTTATTAATGATAAAAGGTATAACTGAATTTTTTGTTTTTTAATACCTAATTCATTTTGTAAGAAATTTAATGTAAGTACTTTTTTAGCTACGGCCTTAATCGCCATCTCCACATAAGCTTTAACGATTTGCTCTTCAGCAGATTTAATCTTTTCTAGAAGAATATCACTGAATTCTGTTAAAAAAAGTTCAAAATCATCAATCAAGTTTTTATTTTTAATTTCGAAACCTTTAGAGGATTTATTAAACTCTTTTAATAAGGTTTTAATATTTTTGCTTGCCTCTTTAATTCGATTATCTATATCTTTTTGCCTTTTTCTAATTTTAAAAATTGCTCGTTTAAACTGTTCTGTTTCAATATAATCTTCTACTCTAGCTTGCAAGCTTCCTAATAATTGTGAGAGGTAAATTTTTTCCTTATTAATTCTATTTAATAATTCATTTTGATATTGTTCAAATTTAATAACTTCAATCGTATCTATTATCTTTTTGATCTTCTTTTCATAAAGTTTGTTTAACTCCTTTTTCGTTCTTACATAAAATTCTCTTATTTCTGGTTCATATGCTTTAATTTTTGGAGAGGAATTCAAAATAGATGCCATCTTAGCTTCAATTTTTTCTTGAACAGTTTTTATTCTGGTTTCAAATTTTTGTTGCTTGTTGTTAAAAAGTTCTATTATTTGGTTTATTGATCTGTTAGACTCTATCAAATCAAAGACCTTAATAAAGTACTTATCCAATTCCAATTTAAGTTGTTCGTGTTCTTCTAGAATAAAATTCCTAATTTCTATAAAGAACTTCAAATTTTCAGCAATTTCATCAATAGAACTTCGATATGTAGCTATTAATTCATTCAATCTTTCTTTTATTTCAGTAAATTCTTTTCTTTCCTGATTAATCCTTAGTTCTAGTACTTTGACTTTGAAATCATTAAGAATTTTATTATCAAAATTTGAAAGTTCATTTATTCGATTCTGGATTTCTGTTAAGTTTGCTCCTAAGGATCCATTTTTTAAACAAGAATCATACAAGGCAATTAATTTACCCATGTTCTCCTGAATGTTTTTTATTAACCTTTTCTCGAGATAATTGTCCAATTCTTTAATCTTATAATAATGTTCAGTATGTAATAATAACTCTTTTTGATCCTCGTAAAATTCCCCTTGAATTTTAGAAATCTCCATTAAATTCTTTATTTTTGGAATTAGTTCTTTACATTTTATATTCAAATGATCTGATAATTTTTTGATATCAATTTTATCAGATTTTCCTTCTTCAGATAAATAGAAAATTGTATTGAAAATAGTCTTGTTAATGGCTTTTTCTCGCAAATTTTCAATCTCATTGGAAAATTTCTCCCTATATTGTTCCCATTGAATACATGTAATTGAATCTTCATCAAAATCTGGAATTAAACTCCTTAATTCATTTAATTTCTTAATATATTTCTTTTGATAATTATTTATCAACTCAATAGCTTTATCGAACTCCTTATTGATTTCTCCAATGTTCTTAGCTTTTAAATTATTTAATGAATCTTCTAAATTTTTTAGGATTCCATTTAATTCTATAATGTTATTAGAAACAAGTCTATCGAAATTTTCTAATTGAGATCTATTGCGTACTTCAATAACTTCTCGTTTTAAAGAAGAAACCTTACTTGCAATCAATTCAATTATATTTTCATTTAAATTTTCTACTTCCTTTTGTAAGTGTTTCAATAAAGCATAAATTTTCTGTTCCTTCTTGATTTTTGATGATGTTAAATTTTTTATTTCCAAAATTTTGTCTTTTACCCTTGAAATTAGTGATTCTGAAAGTTTTTTTATTAAATCAAAAGCTTCTTGATAACGGCTTTCTTTTATTTTAAACTCCGCCTTATTTTCAATTTGTGAGAATTCATTTTCCACTTCTTCTTTAATCGATTTTATTTTTTCTAATATTTGATTGAAGAATTTAAAACCCGCATCATAAAAATTGAATTCGTTGATAAGATTTTTTTTTATCTTGATCCAGTTATTTATGACCACCTTATGCTTCTCAATAATTTGTTCATTTTTTAATATTATTTTTTGCGAAATGTTATATATTATCTGGTCGTATGTTTCCAACTTGGTTGAGATATTGTTTAAAAAATCTATTAATTGCTTTAATTTTTCAGATTCGTATCTTTCTTCGAGTACTTCATTAAATTGATTTCTAAATTTATTTAATTCTTTGTTAAAATATTCTTCAATATCTTTAATTTTATTTTCTAATTCATCTAAAAGAAGCAAATAATTCTTAATTTCTTCTTTTTCATTTATTTTTTGTTGTAAAACCTTTTCAATCTCGGCTAATTTCTGTTGGAATGAAGAATAAATTTCTTTCCAAGCATTTATTTCATGTTTTAAAGCGTTATTAAAATTAACAAAAATTAGATTTTCATTAAAAGAGTTCTCTATATTTTCATTTAAAAAGTCGGCTTCCATCAGTGTATCTCTTAAAAGGAATTTTAACCTATGTTTAGCATAATCAATTTCATCGATAAGCAAGTATGATTCAATCTCCTCAAATATTTTTCTCGGAGCCGTTCTCAATTTTAAAATCATATTGTAAATATCATTTTTAATCTCTCTAATTCTTGCTTTTTCTTCTAAAATCTTCTCTAAGTCTAAATCCATATTGGATATGATTATTTTATCTAATAAGAAATCTAAATGAAAGTAATATTTAGTTTTAAAAGAGAGACCTCTTTTAATTCTAATATTACCTTTAAAAAAGTTCAAGGTACACATTTCCTCAATTAATGGAAGAATTTTTTCCTTGAACTTTAAATCCTCCTTAGAATACTTTATTCTATACTTTTTATATAAATCTGATAATGAGACTATGCTTTTTTGGTGTAAAATGTCATAAAACTCTTGAAAAAAAGTAGATTGCGCTTCATTTAAGTTGTTAATGAATCGATAAAAATTCTTAACATTATCAACAATTTCCAACTTGAAATTATAAAAATTGCCAATGTAAGAACTAATCTCGTCTATTCCATATTTTAAACCAAATGTTTTTACAATTAAATCTACATTGATGTAATTTTTTTCTTCTAATTGTTTAAATATCAATTTTTCTAAATGATCAATGAGTCTGTTCCAAATAAAACATAATGATATGATTAATTTCACAAGTTCTTCAAATTTTTCACTTGTTAAATTACTTAAAAAATCTTTTAAAAGCTCCATGAGATTAAAATTTATAAAAGAATAAATTCCTACGGGATTATAATCAATCAACCAAGAGTAATTCTCAAGTAAGTAAACAATCCAAAAAGTTGCATCAATATCTCCTTCTTGATTCTTAAAATTAAAACCTCCATCCCTTGTTTGATTTTGAAGTAATGCTTGTAAATCCTTATCCCTTACTTCATTCTCTAAATCTAAATATTTTAGACATAATAATTTGAACGCTAAAGGATATTCTTTCCTTTTATCACTAATCAATTGATTGTTCTCTTTCTTTAATATCCTTACGTCTACCCCTAAAATCGTTAAAATTTCTAATACATAATAAAGAGTCTCAAGATCCTCTCCTCTACTAGTTATTCCACAATTTTTATCTAAATAATGTAAATATCTACCATTTTTTTTGTGTTCTTGAATGAAGTTTTTTATTTTTTGAAAAAATTCTTGATGACCTTTTGTTGATAAATAGTTATTTAATTCTCCTAAAAGAACTAAACATGATAGAGCATGATACGTGGACCAAATATTTGGGAGGTTATTCGAATCAGGGCTCTCCTTAAAACCAATTTGATCTTTTTCACGGAGCTTAACTTCACAATCAGTTATAAAATTTAATATTTTTTCATTATTACTCGTGTCTTGTTCATGTAAATATTTTTTTAATAATAAATACCAATAAAAATCTTCTAAATTTTTATTGGGCTTGTTCATGAGATATTCTTCGTACTTTCTAAAGGTTATTTTAACTTTTTCAATATCTTTAAAGAAAAAGGGCTTGATATTCTCACTTTTAATTAATAGGAAAGACTTAAACGGTTCTTTTTTAAATAAAGTGATATACGGATATGCCGTCTTGACGCTTTCACTTGACAATTATATTTACCTCAAACATTCTTTTGATATAGAAAAAAATTAAAACATATAACTCTTTGCACATCACATTTGTCATGAATATTATATTCCATCTCAAGCTTTTTAATTCAATGTATTACTTAATAACTCTCATTTAAATGATGCAAATCTTTATAGATTATTAAAAGTTTAGCTAAAATTAAAATTAAATCCAGGATTTCTCATTAATTTAGATATCCATTTTTATTTTATAACTTTTAAATAAGAGAAAAGAAATATTTCTCAAATAATTAATAGAGATATGATTTAAGTCAAAAACTCTGGAATGCGAATAACTATATCGTACTTAAATTATTTATTTTTTTTATAAAACTTATTTTTCTAGTAAAGTAGAGAATTTAAACCCAAAGAAACAATTCCTAATATTTCGATTCCACCTTCTAATACATTTTGGTTGGCATTAATCAAATCTTTTTCATTTCTTCATAAAAAACAACGCAATTATGTTAAAAAAAATTGCTAATTTTCATTTTTAACATGTTGAATAAAAAAATAGTTTAAAAATGTGAATGAAAATTTCGTGTTATTTTTTTAGTATCTTCTCTTTCACTATACTTAAAAAATTTTCATAATAAATTTGAAAATAAAATTAAATTAGCAATTCAAGTTTTATAATTCATGTTAGCTGAAAGAATTAGATATTTAGAATATGCCATAAGAGATATTGCGATTATTGCTGAAGAATTGAAAAAAAGAGGTAAAAAAATCCACTATCTTAATATAGGAGATCCTCTTATATTCGATTTCAAAACACCACGATATATTTTAGATGCTTTATCAAAAGCCATATATTCAGGCTATAATTATTATGTGGATTCTTTAGGAATATTAGAACTAAGAAAAGAAATCTGTAGAGATCAAGAAAAAAAATATGGTTTAAAATTAACTCAAGAAGATATTTTAATAACTTCTGGAGTTACTGAAGGAATATTTTTTGTTTTTTCGACTTTAATAGAAAATAGGAACGAAATCTTGATTCCAGGGCCTAGTTATCCAGTATATATTAATTATGCTAAATTTTTTGGCGGAATTCCGGTTGAATATAAATTAAATGAGAATAACAATTGGAATCCTGATATAAACGATCTAAGAAAAAAAATTTCAAGAAAAACAAAAGCTATCCTCATTAGTTCTCCTAATAACCCTACTGGAAGTCTTTTTAGTGAAAAAAAAATTAAAGAGATAATTGATATCGCTGGTGAGCATAATTTACTAGTTATATCTGATGAAATTTACGATGAGATTGTTTTTGAAAAGAAATTTTCGTGTCCTGCAATTCATGCTGATGATGTCCCAATAATTGGACTCAATGGATTTTCTAAGGCACATCTAACAACTGGATGGCGATTAGGATATATATATTTCCATGATCAAGAAAACCAATTAGAACAGCTTAAGGAAGGGGTTCAAAAAATGGCAAGAGCTCGTTTATGTGCGAACTCAGTAGCACAATATGCTGCTTTAGAAGCGTTAAGAAACCCTGGTGATCACACTAAAAAAATGGTCACAAAATTAAAAGAAAGAAGAAATTATTCGTTTAAGAGAATAAAACAAATTGAGGGCATAGATTGTGTCAATGCAGATGGCGCTTTTTATTTATTTCCTAAAATTGATCTCAAAGGTTTTTCTAAATGGAAAGATGACAAGGATTTTTCAATTTCATTGCTTAAAGAAACAGGCATATGTACAGTCTTTGGAAGTGGTTTCGGAACTCTTGGAAAAGAACATTTTAGATTAACTTTTTTACCAACTCTACATGAATTAGAGGAAATATTCGATTTATTAGAAAATTATTTAAAAAAATAAAAAATAAAAAACTTTAAAAAACTATTTATAATCGAGTACTATTACTATTAAAACTCCAAGTACCATTTATCCCTAAATTATCTTGCATCAAAGGAGCTTGAATTGCTGCCATTGGCCTAAACTGTTGCTATGGAATGAAGTTAATTGCAAAATTGAACGCATTAATGATTGTACTATTCTTATCTAATTGATCCCAAAATGGATGAAAAAACCATGAGCCAGCAAATCCATCTCCATTATTATTATCAATCCAATACCATGAAAAAACATTAGATGAAACACTTATGAATAAACAGTTTGGAAGATCGTACCAGCTGGCTCCAATGTTCTTATTTTCATTAAGAAAGTTCCCACTAAAACAGCAGTCAACATTTATCATCATCCTTTCACACGGTATCTGTTTAACTAAGTTATAGAATTCAAATTCCGTGATGTAACTATTATCTGCTTCAAAATGAAAAGTAGCATTCCCATCCTTTAATACCTGATTTGAACCGTGATCTGTCATGAAAATGATTAATTGATCATTAGGCTTTAATTTTGAAGCAAATGAGCCAGCAATGGAAACATTAAGCTCTCGCTTGAATCTACTGGCATTAACATCATCATTTTCAACGTCGATTGAAGCATTAGTCAAATCATTGGCAATTGCATCGAATTTATCTATATCTATGACATTATCGTTTTTATGATATAACATGAAAAAAATTTTATCATCTGTATAACCATGCCTCTTCAAAATCCAATATACTTGTAAAGCTTGAGCCGGAAATCCATCTGAATCTTTCTTGTTATGTGGAGGATTCGGATCGGTTGGATTTGTAACATTAACAGAAATCCACGTTTCCATTATTAAATCATCAAAATATACACCATCAAAAATACTTTTATTAAAAGCTCCTTCCACGTATAAATCTACCTTTAATTCTGAAATTTCATTTCCAGTATCATTATTGCATACTCCTGCTACATTTATAGAAAACCATTGACCAATTGTAGAATTAACAGAAATGGATTGATCTACCCTTACGACACCTCCAGTTGAATTTAACCATTGTAAAAAAATGAAAACTCCTGTACCATTTATCGGCGAATCACTAGCAATAAATACATTTGCCGTAAAATTATAATATGCATAATTCTTAAGCCCATAATAAGCAGAATAATTCAGAGTAAAAGCTCCAATCATGTAATCTTTATCTAATGGACGAATGAATATGGAACCATTAGTAATATAATTCATTAACGTGCTATGACCAGAAACAGAATTAGGTGTCCCTGAATATGTCCAATTACCTTGACTTTTTTCAAAAGTCGCATCATTTCCACCACTATAGTCTTCTACTTCACTATCATAAAAATCGTTAGCACTACCCACGATTATTTCCTTCCTAGCCCCGGGATATGGTGTTTCTGGTGGACCAGTTATAATAATCTTTATATTAACTAGTATCAAACTAATTGCTACTATTGAAATGATAATAATTGCGATAATAGGGATTAATTTTTTCTTATTCATTAATTAATACACCACTTTAATTATTTGAAATTTAATTTGAATTTGTTGAATTTCATGAGAATTGCTTTAAAAAATTGATAGACTATTAATGAATATAAATATTTACCAAAAAAATACATACTTTTTTGTATATTGCATTTGATCATGATTCCTATTTATCATGAAAATTAGATTTAAAATCTCCCATCAAATAATATTTCAAAAAATCGAGCTCAATTTCTTGAATAAAGGATAAATTAAAGATGTTTAACCAACGTTATTAATTTTATAAGATATTATCAATAAAAATTTGCTTTAACATGTTTATTTAAAACTAAAGAAGCACGTGTTAATTTTTAATTAACCTATTAATCTTATATAAGATAAGAAAAAAAATATGGATTTTTCAAATTTGCTGATTTAGTAGCATTTTTATTATAGGAAAAGATTTAAATATTTTCATGATTCTTTTACCATCATCAAAAAAATTTTACAATACCAAATTTATTGCTTGAGAGGAGGTTTTAAATATGGACAAAAATCCTGATATAGAAAATTTTGAAGGAAAAAAGAATAAGGAAGAAATGATTGATATAGCTAAAATTAACGAAGAAGCTGAAAATTATAAAAAGAGAATTGAAGATCTTCCAACTGTTGATGACATTAGAAATTCACTCATTATACATTTATATAGAGAAGGCAAAAATTATACGGATTGGTTTTATAAGCATAACATTCATACAAGAGGTACATATGATTTATATTCAGAAAGGGACGTGTTATATTGGATGGCACTTTATGAGAGTTCAGGTTCGATCGAGGAAGTAGAAGAAATATTATGTGAAGAAAGCCCTAACCCACCATCTATTGAAATCATTCTGGGTTGGATAATGGCGTTTTTTGAAAAGATAGGCTTTAATTTTATTGAGTGGTATGCCAAATATAAGAAATGATAACTGTTAATTACCATAAGAAGAGAATAGAAATCAGAAACTAAAGCTATTTAAAGTAATTAACATAATAATTGAAAAATTTTTAGTAAATATAAATATCCTTTTATATTTCTTAAATTAATTTTTTGCCCTTTTTTTGATGATTTGTTTTCTCATGATCATTTTTTATGTTTTGGAAAAAAAAAGAATAATCTAATTTAACTTAAATATTTTTAAAAGAAAGAAAAAATAAAAATAATGAATTGATTTATTCTAATCGATTAGAAGGCTTCAAGAAATCCGATTTATCAGGCTTCTGCAAGATGTCTAATAGATTATATTCCGTAATCATTTGTAAAATGCCCATAACTTTCATTCCGTGCTCATATAGCTCATTAGCATCGCTGAGATTCCTCCAACAGAACGGACATTCGGTGGTTAAGATGTCAGCACCTATTGCGTTAGCCTCATCGCACCTCAAGCTTGCAGTCCTCAAGCTGAAATCCGGATAACCTGCCCTAACGCCTCCACCAGCTCCACAGCACATGCTATTTAACTTAATCCTATACATTTCTTTGAATACGATTCCAACATCCTCTTCAAGTTTTTTAAGAATAACTCTAGGAATCTCATACCAATCTTCTATCATCTTATTAATCTTTCGCATGTCAAACATGAGATTTTTTGATCTCCTGATCATTTCTTGCTCCATATCAATCGCAAAATGCCTGCCAGTATGGCATGGATCGTGATAAGTGACTACTTTTCCCTTTAATTCCTTATTAGGCTTGAATTTTATCTTGCCATCCTTAACTAAATCAGCAACTAACTCAAAAGCATGTTTAGTCTTAAAGGGTAATTTTGCTCCTTCTGGCATCCATTTTGGATAATCTATCGTAAATGTTCTATAGCAACCAGCACAAGAAAAGTAAACCATCTCTAAGTTTTTAAAATATTCCAAATTCTTGTTCATTAACTCTTGAGCAGTATCAACAGCTCCTATCCTGAAGAAAGGGCTTCCGCAGCAAACTTCATCACTAATTAATGTAAAATCCATGCCTAGATTCTCGAAAAGCTTTGCTGTAGCCACGGCAACCTCAATCTGGCGATAAGAAGCAGTACATCCTACAAAATAGCCAATTTTTGCGTCTTTATTATCAATATACTTTTCCAATCCAGCATCTTTTGCCCATTTAAATCTCTCTTCTGCCTTACCACCATAAGGATTGTTCAGCTCTTTAACAAGTCTATCAACTAATTGATGCTTCTCTATCATGGGAACGCCTGCTTCCACGCAAGCGGCTCTAAGTGCTTCTATTACATCTACTGTCGGTATCTTGTTTTCACATTGGGCAGAACATTGACCGCACGTAATGCAAGGCATTATGACATCGCGAACTTCTTCTGAAAACTCTAAATCTCCACTTAATATGGAGCGTGCAATCCAGATTTTTCCAGCATTCCAAAATGCTTCCCAACCATATTCAATTCCAGCAGGGCAAGCATCTACCATGCCTTCAAATAGAAAAGTCCTCCCGGTTTTTCCCGTGTATTCACCAATTCCTTTTCTGCTAGGTTCACCAGAATAAGCAAACCTGCATGCTTTACAATGGATGCATTTAAAAATCTGAGGTTTTAATTCCTCTAACCTTTCCATTCCTGTTTTTGCCATTTTTTTCTTCCCTCCTTTTTTAATTATGGTAAAGCTAACCTCCCTGGATGCATTATCATGTTAGGATCAACCAATTTCTTGAAGGCTCTTAAGTACTTCCAGTACATCCCTGCTTGATAATAAGCCTCAATGTGAACGTAAGGATCCGGCCTATAGTTCAACCATCCTTGCTTCAAACCATACTCGGTGGTCTCTCTATTAAGGTCCTGCACTCGCTCGAAATCCTCTTCCTTAGTGCTGTCAAAGCATACGATTGGCATGCAAATTGCTTGCCTACATCTTTCAATACTAGCAATCCACATCACTGGTGGGAATCCATGCTTTTCCATCGCATTGCAATACATTTCTGCGAAATGTGCGCACTCATTCCAAGGAGTATACCATGTTATGAATAAGACTCAGGTGCTTGGTCTAGATTGAGGCACAAGCATATCCTGCCTCCCAGAATGAGTAAGGAATGGCAATCTTATTTGGTTTCTTTAATCGACTGGCGATTTGCTTCGGATGGAGCTCCCAAGGCTTCATCGCATCGGGATCTTTCGCACGATTCTTCTTGTAATCCTCTGCCATCTTGTTTATTCGGTTAACTACATAATCCAATTCCTCCTTTGTCTGCGCCCAGCACTCCCAATTCATCCACCAGCGTGGTACGCCTATGCTTTCATAAAACTCATAATTATGTGGGATCTTATCCTTGGGCCAGCGAGTCATGACTAAGGGATAGTTTCCACCTTGTACCATTACGGTGTTATGAGCAATTCCAAATTCTTGCATTCCGACTTCAAGTGTTAAATTTTGCATGTCGTAAGGATTGCTCATTCCCCAAGCCACTACAGTTTTATGCTTGGGATGTGGATAAATTTTAACAGCTGCTTTAGTGATGACTCCCATCGTACCTTGAGATCCCATCAAAAAGGACCACATGTCCGGGCCCAGACCGTATTTATAGAATGGTTTTGCAGTTGGTAAAGCCCAGCTTCCAGTTCTTAACACATCACCATTAGGGAACACGATTTCTGCGCACATGAAATTATCGCCTTGTGGTCCAACACTGCTCGTGTATAAAGAAAAACCTCGATCAATGGCATCTCCCATAACTGTAGCTGCAGGTGGAGCCCCATCAGCGATAGGAGGCGCCCAATCTGGAAAATTTCGATGCATATACGACCATAATTGTCCATTTGTTACTCCAGGCTCGATTATGGCGAATCGGTTTTTCTCGTCGATTTCGATAATTCTATTCATTCGAGAAAGGTCGAGGAGTACTCCACCTGGTTTTATGGTTGGGCAAGCGAATCCACCGGATAATCCGGCAGAGACTGGACTGACGGCAATTTTTTCTTGGGAGCAATATAGGAGGATTTTTCTAATTTCTTCCACATGTTTAGGGCGAACGACGATGTCTGGGATTTGGGATTCGAGTCCCATTACAGATTTAGCGAGATATGAGGCAGTGATGGCTTTATTATTCGTGGCATATTTTTTACCGACTATGCCAATCATGGCTTCGAGATCTTTTTCATCCGGTAATTTATAGCTCATTAGAATTCTTCACCTATGTTTTTTATCATCTAATTATTGTTTTTTAAACAAATTTTAAGAATTTAATTAAGATAGTTTCGAAAATTAATAGTGAAATTTTAAATTTTCTTATAATTGAATTATCAGAATTGGAATATTTTCTTATTTAAAATTTGGATTGATTTTAAAAAAGGTTAGGAATTGAGAGAAGCGAGAGATTGGGGGTAATTTATTAATATAAAAAACTGAAGATTTATTTTAAGTAATAATCTATTTTTTACTTAATGAGTTTCAAGGAGGAAAGAATTGATAATATTCGTTCAATTCAAATGAAGAAATGTATCGCTCTCTTAGCGATCATTGGAGGATTAATCGGAGTGATGCAAATTTTTCAATTAGGGCCATGGACTTTCAGGCCTGGATTATTGTGGCCATACTTGAGCTATATAGATGACCCTCGTTATAACATGGGAATATCGTGTGGCACTCCATATAAATGTAAATTAACGATAAATTACGGAGAAAAGCTATCATTAACGGAAAGAATTCAAGAAATTAATGCATCAATGTTGCATTTTTTCAAATTAACTCATTTAAAGGCAAATACAACCTATTACTGGAAATTAAATTGCTCAGATGGGATGATAAGTTTACCATACATTAATAAAATTCATGAGTTTAGAACTGCGCCTGATTCGGGTCCTTTCAAAATATGTGTAATGGGTGATAATAGACCTGATTTTTTTGGTATTAGTGAATTTCCTCAAATAATGAGAAGAGTGGTCGAAGAAAGTCCTAACTTCATTATTAATGTAGGGGATATTGTAATGAGTCCGACTGATTACTGGCAATGGGATCGCTTTTTTTATGATATTAGAAATTGTGCTACTATTGGAGCGGCTTACATGATCGGAATTGGAAATCATGAATGGGATGAATATACAATTATTCCAGATAAAGGTAAGACCTATAAAACATATGTAAACTTTCCTTATAAGGAGAATTATTATGCTTTCAATTACAGCAATGTTGCGTTTATTTCAATTGATACAAATGAAGGTGAGATGACGCCATCCCAATTACAAGATGTAGAAAAATGGTTAGATGCTGCAAATAAAAGTAGCAAGGTTGATTGGGTTATTGTTTATGGACATCATCCCATATATGATGTTGATGGAAGGAATTCGAGAGTGGCTGATAAATTTGAAGCATTGTTCAAAAAATACAATGTAGATATGTATTTGGCAGGACATCATCATCATTATGCTCGATTAAGGGTTGAGAATTTGACTTACATAATCTCTGCTGGAGCTGGTGCAGAATTGGACATTAATATTCAAAATGAATCACCTTTTTTGATAAAAAGTGCAATCATGTTTCATTATTGCAAGTTTGAATTTAACGGAAAGTCATTAAATGTTAAAATAATCAGCCATAATGGCATTATTATTGATGATTTTGTATTATATTCTCATAAAAGTTAAAAATTTAGGTGAAATAAGATAGAAGAATATTCTATTTACTTTTGTTTTTTAATTGGTTTCTTGCTTTTAATTTTTCGTGATGTTGAAAAACTTCGGTGGCTTGGTGGTAAAAAAGATGAACGTGTTCCTCTTAAAGATGGTACTTTTTGGTTTTATTTGTGGGGTTCTAATTCGATATTATTTATTATTGTAAATCAGATGATGTTTTTAATCATAACAATCTCAAAAGAGCCAAATCTTTCTTTAGTTTATATGAATCAATATTTTGGGATTGTAATTCTCTTTATTTCGTGTTTTATTTTCCTAATGAAAGGATTTATAAACCCCTCATTTAATTTTTTGGCATCTGTATTAATCAGTACTGCGATAACATTAATAGCTTTAATATTTTCCAAGGATGGTTATGATTTTTTCATTGTTCCTTTATATGGATTTATTGGAGGGATTGTAATACATCAGATCTTAAAATGGAAATATAAGAGCGGAAATCGAATTCTTTGGGAAATTCCAGGAATTTGGAAAATAATAAATAATCGTTGGTTTTTATTAGGATTCACAATTCTTTTTGCTATAGAGATGTACTTTCAGCTTTATCAAATGAGCATTACTACGGTTTGGTTTTTTTAGATAAAAAGAAATGGTATTCTAAATCTATAAATTTTTTAATGATTAACCTAAAAAAATTAGTTTAAGAGGGGTACTACATTCTTCAATTAAAAAATTACAAGCTCACTGTCTTTAATATAGACATGTATGATTTTTATCATATCTCTTTTCAATGTTTGAGTAAAGATTAGTCATTCATCCATTTTAGAAAGATTAGTTTAAAATTTCGAGAACAAATCTAATTTAATTATTTTTATTAATTTCTTTAATTAATTTATTGATGCTGAATGGTTTTTCGACAAAACCACGAGCACCAAGAGAGTAGGCTGCATCTTTAATAGAGGTATCAGCACTTATAAAAATGATTTTTGCCTTGGGGTCTATTTTTAGGATTTCTGCCGTGGTTTCAAGACCATTTTTTCCGGGCATTCTGTGGTCCATGAGAATGATGTCAGTTTTATTTTTCAGGTGTTTAAACTTTTCGAGAGCTTCATTTCCATTGTTAGCGATACCGATTATAGTGTAATTGTAATTTTTAAGGATCATTCTGAATAATTTTTGTAGATCCGTATCATCTTCTACTATGAGTATATTGGTGAAGTCTAAACACCTCCAATGCATTTAAAGTTTTTAATTTTATTATTTATGGTAAAATTTCAGATGGATGTAAAACTAAAGTGAAAATGGCTGAAAACTCTTGAGATCTCCGCGCCTCTATTTACCCCCGTTATTTTTCAAGGATTATTTTAAAATCCATTACTACTTTTCTGTAGATGGGGAGAAAATATCAATATATTCTCTAAATTAACGGCTAGTTTCTCATCTAATTTTTTCGATTTAAACAAATAATATATCGAAATTTTGAATTAAAAATTTTAGTACAAATATATGAAAAATTTTGACATCATAGTACAAAATTTTAAATTTAAAAACTTTCTTTTGGCTTAAAAATCGATAAGATTAATGGAAACATTAATTATATTAATGGAAGATGTTGTAATATAAAAATAACTATTCTTATTTTACTCTTACATTAATAAATCATTTTAAAAAATTAAAAAATGAAAATTAGATGAATTATCTTTTCAAAAATCTCTTAGAAGAATATCTCATGCCCATGAATAAGAAAAATAACGAGAAAAAGAACGTTAATGGCAATTGGCCTATAATAATGTAAGCAAAATTTGGTTCAAACGAATAAAGATATAAAGCAATTGTCACGACTAAGAATATGAACGAATTAATTATTGAGATTCTTCTGTACAGCAAGAGATAACCTATGATCAAATTTGGGAGCAAGAATAATATTATGATGTTGATCGTTGATAACAAGATTAAAGCAGGCATGAATCTGGTAAATAATTGATCTGGTGTCAATAACGTATCAAGGTCTAAACCAACATAAATGAAAGTAGTAGCATTAATGCTTAATAGTACAAGCAGGTAAGATAATGGTGCCACGATCAACCAAGATAATAACAATCGTTTGATTGTAGATTGTATTACTTTCCCTCTTAGGTTAGAACTTATTATTTTCTCCATTTCTTCCGGATGAATTCTTTCAGGCTTGTAATCTGGAGCATATTCATTGATAAACTCTTGTAATATGTTTCTCATTATCCTGTTTACTAATCCATCATTGTCATTAGTATTCACGATTACAGCTCCAAGTATTTCTTCATCTGGTATGGGTACGAGGATTAATTTATTATTTTCTCCTAAATCTATTGTTTTTACTATGGTCCCAAGCGCTTCACTGCTAAAGTTAGCAACTGATGTAAAGAAACCAATTAGCAAGTTTACATCGAATTTTTCTTCTGCGAAATCTTTGGAATACAATAAAATTCCATTTTTTCCAATTATATACAAATTCTTAAACAAAATTTACACCTCTCTCTAATTATTAACTTTGGATATATTGAACATATTCTAAATATTCACTTAAAGTAGCTTTTGATCTTTTAAAGCTAAATAAATTTGGACCAAAAATTCTTATTAATTTTAAAATTATTTTATTTGGATCCTCTTTTATGAAGAGTTTATATTTTTCATTTTTTCTTTGTTCAACAATTAAGGCTTCATCTTTGAGTTCGAAAAATTTTTGAATTAATTCAGGTTTCGGATTTGATAATTCTAAAGTAAAAATCTCGCCATATTGAGGCAATTCTTCCATATAATCATCAATAGAACCTATTTTGGATACTCTTTTTGTTATCGTGAGGATTCGGTCACATTTTGAGACTATTTCTTCTGGGCCATGAAATATCAAGATCATGTGAAATCTTTTCTTTATATCAGTGATGTATCTATTGAATTTATCATAATCAAATTTATTTAAGATACCAAAAGGTATTAAAAATGCAATGATAATGGGGTTTTGTAAGAGTGCACGAGCTATTGAAAATTGTAAGAAATCCAAGGGAGTTAGTTCAGAAAATTTCAAGTTCTTTTTAAAGCTCAATCCAGTCGAATCTAACGCCATATCTACTAACTTTTTAACCTTCCTAAATGGAGTTCTGCTAATTTTGAATACACCTTTCATCATGGTATCGATGCTAGGTGCTAAATCTGCTCTTTTTATCATTTTTTCTAAATTTTCAGTTCGCTCTTTAAGAATTTTTTTCAAATCTAATTTATATTTAATGGCTTTTTTCACTTTTAGATTAACAATATTTGACTCATAAGCTTCTGGAATTATGAATATTCGTTTTAATATGCTTTCTGGGACATCTTCTATACTTTTTCCAAAAATTTTTATGTTTCCGGTATAATTTTTATTTTTCCCAGCAATGGCTTCAAACAAGTTTAGTAATTCTATTCTAAAATCTTTCTTTTCTATTTGTTCCTCTTCCAAGATCACGCCAATAGATTTTCCTCTATGAATCTTAAATGATATGTTCTTTATTTCTCCATCTTTTAAGGAAACATTATCAATGATTAAAAATTGAGAGTCTTTTTCTAAAGGTTTTAATTGTAGTTTTTCGCAAATTATCTTAGTAATCTCATCAATTACTTCATGGACGTGAGGGGGATTTTTTTCATTCCAATTTTTTATGAATTCAGTTTCACTAAACTCTTTTTCACTTAAGATTTTTGATAATGTCATTGAAAATTCAAAAATTGGCAAGAGGGGGTATTTTTCGAAATTTATTTTCAATTCTACGAAAAAATCAGGAAACGTGATCCTGACTTCACGGTAATATGGAAAGGTTCCAATTTGGTAATTCTCATATAAATCATCTAATAATTTAACCTCTTTTTCTAAACGAGCTACATGTTTTTGAAATTCTCTTCTGATTAATCTTCGCAGCCGGTTTAACGTTTTTCTGGGGCTAACAAGGCCATCATCATCGAAATCTGGACTTTCTGTCAATTCTTTAAAGTCTATTTCTTTTTCTAATGGAGAATATATTTTGATTGGAGGCAAACCTTTTTCTTCCATGTCTTTTTTGGTGAAAAACAATACTTCAATAAAAGATCTCTTATATATCAAGTTTAAAATTGATGCGATTCCAAAAGTATTTTCCCTATAAGTCATCCAAAAGCGTCGAGACCCTCTTATAGCCTCTAAAATCTTTTCTCGCAGCTTTTCTAATTCAGATTTATCATAACTCTTCAATCTTTGGCACCTCCATTGCTTTATATCTGAAATATTGTTCCATTTTAGCATCTATTTGTTTCATTAATTCTATTGAATTTTCTCCAAATATATTCTCGATTACCTCTTTTAATTCTTCCAAATTTAAATCCGTGAATATTGAATAATCGGTTCCAGCTTTATTCTCCAAAACTTTATCGATGCGTTCTAATCTTTCTAGGTCCTTAATAACATTTTCTTTAACTTCCTTGAATGTAACTTCAATTGAGCGACCTTTTCCTGGTAATTGTTCTAACAATTCTTTAGGTCTTCCAAAATCAATCATTCCTCTTTTTCTTCCAAATATTGCTACATAATGGCAGAACCTTGATTCTTCAGGATAATGAGTTATAACGATTAAAGTCGTGTTATATTGTTCATTTATCTTGGTTAAAGTCAACCAAAGGTTTTCCCTTATTATTGGATCCAAGCCCGATGTTGGTTCATCTAAAATTAAGAATATTGGTTCATGTATCAAGCCAACTGCTATGCTTACTCGTCGTTTTTGGCCACCGGACAAATTTTTTACTAACTCATTCTCTTTATCAGAGATCTCCAAGCTTCTTAAGATCCTCCTTCCTCTTGAAATGATCTCCTTTTCAATTAACCCATATTGACCTCCAAAATACAACAGGTTTTCCATTACGGTGAAATTATGGTACAATTTACTCAAGTCTTGTGGAACATAACCATATATTGGTCTGATTTTTTTAGCATTTCTTTTATTCATATCAAAACCATAAATTTGGCAAAAACCTGAAATTTTCCTCATTCCTAATAGCCCCTTAACAAATGTAGATTTACCTGCACCACTTTCTCCTAATATTCCTAATATTTTTCCATGTTCTAA
>Ga0190360_1000262_pt1 | contig 29897 bp, 37 predicted proteins | sample 48721834_MG_FD_161271 | JGI IMG/M metagenome (GOLD analysis project Ga0190360, IMG submission 161271) | Hydrothermal vent microbial mat bacterial communities from Southern Trench, Guaymas Basin, Mexico - 4872-18-3-4_MG | ecosystem: Environmental > Aquatic > Marine > Hydrothermal vents >...
CGAGCTCAATTACCTCGAGTGCCCTGTCATATTCTCTCCTCTTTGCATAAATCATAGCTAGTATTGCTCTGGAAAGGACATCCCCTCCACCCTCAGAGCCAATCATAATCTCCTTTTGTGCTCTCTTTAAATCACCGAGATAATAGTAGGCGAGTGCAAGTATCTGATGGATCGACTCATCGCCACTGTTGTACTTCAATGCCTCACCAACTTCATTAACTACCTGGTTATATCTTTTCAGACCGATCAGAATCATCGACCTGCTTCTAAGCACATCCATGTTAAGAGGATCAAGAGACAAAGCCTTTTCATATACATCGAGAGCTGGCCTGTACAATCCATAATTGATAAATACCCTACCGAGTCCCAACCATGCATCAACAAGATTCTGATTTATTTCTAAACCACTTCTGAAACACTGATCTGCTTTCTTGAAATCGCCCCATCTTAGATAGACATTTCCAAGCATCGAGTATCCTTCTGCAGATTCTCTGTCTATCTCAACCGCCTTTTTTGCTGCCTTCTGTGCCAGTTCAATCCATATATTATTCCTACTCCATTTTTTATCGATGATCTCTAAATAGGCTTGTGCCAGAGCAGTGTAGGCAGGTACAAATGTTGAATCTGCCTGTAATACCTTCTTGAAAATTTTCACACTATTCTCCACACCATCCCTGGTATGCCTGTTCAACTGTAATCTTCCTTCTACATAAAGCTTCATCAGATCACGATTTATGTTTTTTGATTCAGAATAGACTTTTTCGCCAGAAGGCTCAACGATCCTTACAACATCCTCGGCAACCGACTCTGATATCGTCATAATAGATTCTAAATCCTCCTCATGAGTAGTGCTCCATACAACCGAATCGTTCTCAGAATCGATGAGACTGTATGTTACACCAATCCTTTCCCCAGCCCCCTTTAATTTACACTCGAGTACATATTCGGCATCATTGCCAACACTGTTATTCAAGACCTTCAAACCTCCTGCCCTTGAAACCCTCGAAAAAATCTCATCCATCAGAAGTTCTGCAACAGCACTATCCGACTCAAACCTTCCCTCCACAACTGGTTGAGTCACAACAAGACTCTTTTCCCACCGAACCTGAGGAATCTTTACTTCAATTAGCTCACTTTCCCCTATTACAATCTTACCACCCTCCTCCCCCTTTTTACGACAATTAATAAGTAAAAGAGCGATAAGTAAAAATAAAGCAAATGAATATCTTCTCATTATTCCTTCCCCTTTTTAAGATATAAACACTGCTAGTCTGAGGAGGGATCAACAACCCTGCCCATGAAGATGATCGAATCTGAATGGCGTTCTCTTATGATAAATATAAATGGACGGTTTACTCTAAATTCAGTTACAGTTGATGTATATCTTATTTCAACCACTGTAACTGCAGCGGCTTCTGTACCCTCCTCATCTACCTTTACATAGGTCTTGTGAAGAACCCTGCTTATGTATAGATCGCAATCTGGATTGATCATGGAAAAATCTGCACGCAAAGGATCGAATGAAATCTCCATTCCAAGCAGCTTGAGCACACTGCTGAGATCGATAAAATATTTAATAGTAAATTTCGGCAGAAATAGATTGAGCTCTTTTTCTGAAAACATTCCTATCCAGCTCTTCCAATTATCTACAGTCACAGATTCGGCTATCTCGTCGACACTACTCCCCTCCTTAGGAAGAAATATAATCATGCTGAAGTATTCATTTCCATAAGGTATCTCAACAGCCTGAAAATCGTCGGTTTCAAAGTAATTGAAAACATTTTCCTGTCTCATCATTCTGCAGTCGGCCTGAGAACCATCTTCAGTATAGAATGGGGCATTAAAGGTTAAATCCTTATCAAACTGATAAGTCCAATCCCCAAGAAAATATATGGCATTAATTATAAACATCACAGAAGTAGGATCTATAAAATCGATAATTTCCTTGATTTTCCCTTTTGTCTTATTCTCTACCCAGTCGTTAATAATGTCTTTTGCCCCTGAAGAAAAAAAGTCAAGCTCCCTTACCTCTGCATCAAAATATTTTTTATTGATGTCTATGAATTCCTTATTCACAGAAAAATTCTTTTTGTACCATATCGAATTGGCTATCTGAAAAACCGTGTTTTGATCAATGGTTGTAAGAAGAGTGATAAGACTTTGAAAAGATTGATTTATCTGTTCTCGGGTCATTTCGCCAAATCCAAGTGTTGTGCGCATTGCTTCTTCTGTTTCTCCTGCTGCTCCATTGTATGTCATTCCAAGTGCTATTGAAATGCTCAGAGGAGAGATAAAAATGTTTGTATCAGGTTCTTCTGACTTTACAACCTCTTTGAAGAGGTTTATTCCAAACTCGTTGCTCAAGCCGACCAGATCCTTTTCAGTTTCGGTCAGATCACGCGGAGGAGTCGGCTGGTCGATCATAGAAAAATCGCGAATACAACTTAATAACAGAAAAATAATCATCAGGATAAACAATAAAATCTTTCTCACCATTTCAACATTCTCCTTTTTGCATGATCATTTAATCAAAATCATTTTAATCACTTTCCTGTAAGTACCCATCTTTATTTCTGCAATATATATACTAGAATTCACGCTGCGATTCTCATCATCTGTAGAATCCCATCCTGCCATGTGATAACCTCTCTCTTTTCTCTCTCCATTAACGAGCCTTTTCACAAGCCTTCCCCTTATATCGTAAAGCGATATCTCAACTTCACACTCCTCTGGCAGATAATAGGGAATCGTTGTATATGAATTAAAGGGATTTGGTACGTTCTGCATAACCGCTGGTTGCGATGGAGTGTTTGTGAATATCTTTCCTCTGTCAAACGTTAAGATACACAGGCCGCCAGATCCGTCAGCAATGTATGCACAGTTTCCTCTAAAAACAATGTCTCTGGGAAATCCTTTAGTATTAAAAATCTCTACCCCTTCAGGAGAGGTTGGGTCTGAGACATCAACGACAAAGATTCCTACACTCGAAATAGTAATAAAAAGATAGTCTCCTTTGAGAGCCAGTGCCATTGCCCTTGACCAGTTATTGAGAGAAGCCACCTCATGGGGTGATGCTGGATCAGAAACATCGATTATATAAAGAAAGTTGCCTCGTGTCATATAAACATAGTCACCCCTTACAACTATCCTGCCGTAACCCATCGGCAAAACACAGAGTGAAACCTGATATGGAGAGGCTGGATTAGAAATATCCACTATTCTCATCCCTGCAAGCTGATCATTTATATATGCATAATAGTTGCTGCCAATTGCAACATCAACTGAAGAACCAACATTTATTGAACTTACTTCTACCGGATTATAAGGATCTGATATGTCTATAATCTGGAGATCCCCACCAGCAAGAAATGCATAATCACCACTCAATGCAATGTTTAATGCTTTATTACTACCAGTAGAATCTATGACACTCCTGCTCAATTCCTTAAGTGAACCCGGATTACTTATATCAATAATACGAAGACCATTTTTTCTGTCCGTAAGATAGCCATAACCTCCTCGCACCTCAACATCTGTAATCGTCTCTCCTCCCACATCAAAAAAACCAGCCTCAAAAGGAACTGCCGGATCAGAAACATCTATTATCCGAAGACCATCTTCTCCGGTGTTTACATACACATAACCGGCCTCTACTGCAACATCTTCACTCATATCCATGGTATTAAAAGAGGTTGTCTTTTTAATACCAGCAGGATCTGATATGTCTATCGAGATAACCCCATCACCAAAACAGGCACAGAAAGCACTGCTGCCATTGAGTGCAATATCAATAAAGTTAATATCATCATCAAAACTTCCAAGCCTGGTAGGAGATGCAGGATTTGAGATATCAAAGATTCTTATTCCACTATCGATTGCAGCGGTACAAACAATATTCCCCTCCACATCTATGCCGTAAGTATCGTCCCCGCTATCGAGATATCCAACCTCAAAGGGAGACAAAGGGTTTGATATATCTATAATCCTTACACCCTTGTTGAAAGTGGTAACATAGACATAATCATTGGAAAGGGCAACACTAATGGGACTGCTGTTTGTATTAAAAATGGCCTTTTCTAAGGGACTCTCTGGATTCGAAACATCTATTATAACAAGCCCCTTCATCGAATTTGCTGTATAGACACAGTTTCCATTAACAGCAACTCCCTGAGTAGAGCCCTCAATAGAAAATGTTCCAAGCTCATATGGAGATGCGGGATCAGAAATATCTATTATTCGAAGACCGGCCCACTCATTTGCAAGATAAAGTCTATCCCCTTCTACTGCAGCAGCAATAGAATAGTGTTCTGTAGTGAAAAATCCCACCTCTTTTGGAGTCTTGACATCAGAGATATCTACTATTCGCAATCCACCATACCCTGATGATACATATAGATGATTACCAGATATTTCTATGTCACTTATTGGTGCAGGCAACATTAATCTTCCAAGTTCAACGGCCTCATCAGGATCTGAAAAGTTCACTATTTCTATATAACAGCCACTTCCAAAAACTATAGTATCACCCATGGCAGCTACAGCCGCACATGGACCGAATCCCCATCTACCCATGTAGATCAATTTTGAACAGCCAATCGAATTGAGGTAATCATTACTGTTCAGGACTTCCATATTATTAAATATCTTTTGGCCATATCCCCTATGTATAAACAGGCTCATATCGCTTTTGATAATATCTACTTGTCTGGAATGTGCAAAAAAAGGCAGCAAAGCGAATGCAAAAATTATTTTTTTATTCTTCAATTTTTTCTCGATTTTAACTGTCTTTTGAATTATAACATTTCTAGGAATAAAATGCAAACAAATTCTACAAATGAGCTCTCTTTACAACACCTCACCCAAAAATATAATCTAACTAAATAATCTATTCGCACTTTTTGAGATTATCTTCAACTCTTTTACCCTAATATCTTTACCATCATGTGAGTGTTGCCTCAAAATAAAATTTAACCGAAGATATTAGCAGTATTCAAATTTTCTATATTCACTTTTGGATTGCGACGCCTTGGCGTCGCTTTTAAAAGCGGCAACATGCTCGCGCAATCCAAAAAAAGAGAATAACTATATTTTTCGTATAGAATATATATAGAGAGATTTTCAACATCGTTCCTAAACTGGAGTTTGGGAACGAGTAGTTATTTGGTTGTTGTGCTCATAATTAATCATCCTGTTTTATGGTTACATTCTATTATGGGGCAACGATCAATTTTGTAAAAAATTCAATTCCTCTAAAGATACTTTATTTTTGAGTAAATGTATGTGAGTAAAATTTCCCTAGAACACTAAAATTCATACTTGACTTTACATCTATTATTCAATATATTCATAATCAGAATAGGTGCCCTTAGGGATAATAGGGAATCCCGTGAAAATCGGGAGCTGCCCCGCAACTGTGATCCTCATTGTCCTAACAGGTGAATAAAATATCTGGTCATAAATGTCACTGTCCGAATCTATAAGGATGGGAAGACAGACCGGATAGAGGAGAGCCAGGAGACCTGCCTATTCGGTGTGAACCTTCGAGGGAAGGCAGAAACATTGAGCAGTTTAATACTGGCCTTCTAGGCCATTTTTATTATGACACCAATCATAAAAAAAATTGTACTAATGGGATCATTTATCGGACTTGGAGTTTCACTGGGGTATCTTCTTCAGCCCATTCCAAATGTAGAAATGGTAACTGCAACTACATTTATTGGTGGCTACCTTCTCGGCATTAGACAGGGACTATTGATAGGAATAACCACAGAATTAATTTTTTCTACCTTAAATCCACTCGGCAGTGCATCGCCACCTCTAATTGCTGCAATGGCAATCTCGATGGGCATATCCGGAGCATGGGGAGGAATACTCGGGATGAAATCAAATCATAACGGCAGGGGTTTCCGTATAAAACTTGCATTTGCAGCCTCCGTGTGTACAATCATATTCTATGTGTTCACAACTGTCTCATTTGCAATCCTGTTGAGTCTGTCGTTTGAGCAGCTGATAAACAGTTTTGCTGCTGGCACAATATTTCTTATAATTCATATTACATCAAACATATTTATATTTACAATAATAGTTCCAGTAATAATAAAGAGGTTGGAAAAGACAGGACTCTTCTCTTCAACTTCTATTGGGATAAACAGTCTATGAAAAACATTTTCACAACACACATCTTACTGCTCCTAATTCTTATGCCCCACGTTCTGCACTCTGATCAAGCTGTTTCAGATTATGGGAAATCCAATGCTATCTACTCATCATATCTCAAAAAATCTAACTATGGTTATTTTGGCGACTGGTTCAATCATCATCCAACCACATGGATAGGAGGGACTGAATTCTTAGGTGAATGGTCTGCCCTCAGAATGAGAGGAAGCGATGAAGATCAAGTAACAATGCTTATAGATGGATTCCCTTTGACAGACCCGCTAACAGGATCGACCGTCTTAAATTTAATACCTGCAGAGCTTGTAGATAGAATCGAAGTATATCCATCTCTAAATCCTTTTGGAATAAACTCGATCGGAGGAGTTGTAAACATAGTATCAAGAAGATTGGAGACAGAGAGACCATATACGAGAGTCGTATATAGATACATCTCCAAGCTATTCAGTGATCTGGACATAACCTATTCACAGAAAATATCTCCAAGAGTGGAAATCATTTCAGGGGTATTAATAAAAAAGTATGGATATAACAAAGAATATGCGTCTCAGAAAACGAGAATCGGAATAACATACAGGCCATCGAAGTCTCTATATTTGAGATATACCATGCTCAACAATAACTCGGATATCGATCTTCCATTTGACATTCCAATTCCAGGCGACACAACAATGGTTGAAAATCCAAATCTCAGGAATTTAAGATACGATCATCTTCTGCTTTCAGAATTTGACTTCCGTGACGTTAAAACATCGCTCCGAATAAGCCTAATGAACAGCAATTATAGAATAAGAGGAGCTGGTAAAATAAAAACAATTCCGGTCGATGCGATACGTTTTTTATTAACACAGAAATTAAAAATTAAAACCGTTCCTCTGAACTGGGGAATCGAACACGATATAAATAAAACAGAAAATCCAAACAGAGGCAGATATGTCGATAGCTTTACAAGAGGGTTTCTTTCCACAACATACAAACTTCCCTTCACTCTAAATACTACTCCACAGTTCAATTTTTTTACCAAAGATTTAAAAAGATGGTACTTTTTCTTTTCCAATAAAGTAGAATTGAATATGTCACGATCTATTAGACTATGGGGGTTTTATGGAGAATCCATCAGGATACCATCCATGGGAGAAAAATATGGATTAATATTTCATCCTTCAATGACCCATGACGATGACAGGATAATATCAAGCCGCCTCCTGAACAATACATTTTTTTATCGATACATCAATAAAAACTTCATCGTTCCCCACACTCTTCATATTAACAATAATATCTATAATATTATACCAAATCCATATCTCAGGCCCGAGAGATCAAAAAAGTTCGAGGCAGGTATTCTGATTAGTCCTATGGCCAAACTGGACCTCAAGTTAGCCATCTACAGACGCATGGTGTATGAATCGATCCAGCCCGTTTTAAAAGAATTTGGATATACTTTTTCAAATATAGCGACTCGATCATTCCAGGGCATTGAGGGACTCTTTTGCTTTAAACCATTTAATTTCGCAGGAATAAATGTCAACTTCCATATTCTCGAATCATCAAAAGAAATATTCTCTCAGCCCCGCTACTGGGGAGAAGAGATGGTAATGCTGACCCACTCATTCTTTAAGGGAGACCTTGATATACTTCTCAACATATCTCACAGATACTGGTCTGGCTTTAAATTCTACTCCACAGGTGACGAAGGGGCTGTTCTTAGAGAAGCAGAAGGATGTTCTATATTGAATTTCAAGGCTTCTTTTACAATAATTAAAAACGCAATCGTCACATATGCCATAGACAATGTTCTGAATAAAAAAATATCTCTGATTCCAGGTTATAGTATCCTTAAAAGAAACACAAGAATAAGCATATCGTGGGAACTGCTTGACTGAGGAGAAAGATCATATGTTTGATAAAATAATTAAAAGAGACGGGAGAACCGTTAAATTCGAACCATCAAAAATCACAACTGCTATATTAAAAGCAGGCCGTGCAACCGGTGAGTTTGATGAAGAGACTGCCAAAATGCTAAGCAGCAGGGTGATTGAAAAATTAAAGGCAACTTCCCCAGAAGGCCCGCCCGGGGTAGAGGAGATTCAGGATGTTGTAGAATCCGTTCTCATGAGCTCTCCCTATCAGAAGACGGCAAAGGCATACATCATATATAGAGAACAGCATAAAAACATCAGAGAGATCAGAAGCTTTATTAGCAGCAATATTGTTGATTCCTATCTCGATCGATCAGACTGGAGAGTCAATGAAAACAGTAACATGGCCTATTCGATTCAGGGTTTGAACAACCACATCTCATCTGTTATAACATCACAGTACTGGCTCAGCAGGATCTATCCTCCTGAGATAAAGAAAGCACATGTTGATGGTGATTTTCATATCCACGACCTCAACATTCTTGCAGTCTACTGTGTAGGTTGGGACCTGGAACAGCTCTTAAGAGAAGGGTTTAAGGGGGCAGCAGGCAAGGTGGAAAGCAGACCAGCCAGACATCTCCGCTCTGCTCTCGGGCAAATTGTCAACTTTTTCTACACCCTCCAGGGCGAAGCGGCAGGAGCACAGGCATTCAGCAATTTCGACACGCTTCTTGCTCCATTCATTCGCTACGACAATCTATCCTACAGCGAAGTAAAACAGGCTCTCCAGGAATTTGTATTCAACATAAACGTGCCAACAAGAGTCGGATTTCAGACTCCCTTTACAAACATAAGCCTTGATTTACTGGTGCCAGACTTCATGAAAGACAAACATGTAATAATCGGAGGCCAATACACGGATAGCGTGTATGGAGAATTCCAGGAAGAGCTGTTTCTATTCAACAAATGCTTTGCAGAGGTAATGAACGAGGGAGATGCACTCGGTAGAGTGTTTACATTTCCAATACCAACATACAATATAACAGAAAACTTTCCATGGGGAAATGAAAAGATCGATTCCATCTGGAAGATGACTGCAAGATATGGAATTCCCTATTTCTCTAATTTTATAAACAGCGACATGAAACCAGAAGATGCCAGATCTATGTGCTGCAGGCTAAGGCTCGACAACAGAACGCTAAGGAAAAGAGGGGGAGGCCTGTTTGGATCCAATCCGCTCACAGGATCGATTGGGGTAGTAACGCTCAATCTTCCAAGAATTGGGTATCTCTCATCATCGACGGATGAATTTTTCGAACGCCTCGACAGATTAATGACCCTAGCATTCGACAGCATCGAAATCAAAAGAAAGACACTCGAAAGGTTTACAGATGCAAACCTCTATCCCTATGCACGATACTATCTATCATCCATAAAAGAAAGGACCGGCCAATACTGGTCAAACCACTTTGGTACAATTGGGATAATAGGTATGAACGAAGCATCTCTAAATCTTCTTGGTGTTGACATAACAAACGATAAAGGCATAAAATTCGCAATAGAAGTGCTCAACCATATGAGAGAAAGGCTGCTTAAGTTCCAGCAAAAGAGTGGCAACCTGTACAACTTAGAGGCAACCCCTGCAGAAGGAACATCCTATCGTCTTGCAAAGATCGATAAAAAATTGTATCCAGATATTATATGTGCAAATCAATCAAAGTATGAAAGAGGAGCAGAGCCTTACTATACAAACTCCAGTCACCTGCCTGTTGGGTTTACAGATGATCTGTTTACTGCCCTCGATCTTCAGGACAGGCTCCAGACTCTCTATACAGGCGGCACCGTGTTTCACATATATCTTGGAGAGCAGAACCCTGATCCTGAATCCATCCAGAATCTTGTAAAAAAGATTGCTGAAAACTACCGCATGCCCTATTTTACAATAACTCCAACTTTCTCAATATGCCCCACTCATGGATATATAAATGGAAAAGAGTGGAAGTGCCCTTATTGTGGTCATGACACCGAGATCTTCTCAAGAGTCGTCGGATATATAAGACCGATCTCGCAATGGAATGTTGGAAAGAAGGCAGAATTTTCAGACAGAGTGGTATTTGATAGTAAACAAAGTCCTGTGGAGCAGATGTTGGACTAATGAGAATAGGTGGATTTCAAAAAATATCTCTTATTGATTTTCCAGGGAAAATCGCATCAGTGATCTTTACTCAGGGATGCAATTTCAGATGTCCCTTTTGCCACAATCCTCACCTCATAGATAGAGAAAAAAAGGGAGTGATAGATCTTGATGATATATTAGAATACTTGATTAGACGCAAAAAAATGATAGATGGAGTAGTCGTAAGCGGTGGTGAACCTCTCATTCAGGAAGATATTGCGGATGCGATCGAGAAAATAAAAAATCAAGACCTTTTTATAAAACTCGACACAAATGGATCTAATCCAGAGAGATTGAACTTCCTGCTTTCACACAAATTGATAGATTATGTGGCAATGGACATAAAGAGCGAACTATCGGATTATGCTATTTATTCGGCAAGTAAAGATTATACATCAGAGATTAAAATGAGCATTGAACTTATAATGAGTAGTGGGATCTCTTATGAATTCCGCACAACAATAGTGCCCGGTCTTCACAATAAAAAAAAGATAGTAAATATATGCAGACTGATAGAAGGGGCGGAAACCTATGTACTTCAAAATCTGTCGGGTTTTGGCACACTGGATCCATCACTGTCACAGAGGCGACCATTTACACCTGAAAAGGTCGAGGAATACATCAATGCCGCCTCTCCACTGGTCAAAAAATGCATAGGGAGGTGATGCCAGGATTAAAACTAATTATTTTAGTGGAGATTTTTCTGGAAGACGGTGAGAATCCGTCACAGCCCCGCTACTGTATTCGGCCACGAAAACCCACATGTGCCACTATCCAGAAGGGTGGGAAGGCAGGGTAAGTAGGCAAAAAGCCGTAAGTCAGGATACAGAAAGATCTTTTAACTCTTAAAGACTTTCGAGGGAAAGTAAAGGAGAAAAAAAATGCAAAAAAACAAACTCTATTTATCTTTCACTGTCATCTGTACAATTACATTGTTTACTTCACTAATCACAGCACAGGTCAAAAAGGCAACAATATCCGGACACATCACAAACATCCAGACAGGAAAGCCAATCCCTGATGCTAATATTACGATCAATAATACAAAATACGGAACCTCTTCAAATGATGGAGGATACTATTTTCTATTACTACCAGAGGGTATCTACTCCATCACCGTAAGTGTGATCGGATACGAGACAAAAACAATAGAGGGAATCGACATAACATCGGTGAGGAGAAAAAATGTCGATATAGAGCTCAAGCCTTCTGTGATTCGGATGAATCCTGTAATTGTAAGCGCCACACTCTCGCCTCATCTGAAAGACAGGGTGGCTGTATCTTCAGAAGTATTCACTGAATTCGACTTTAGCGAAATGAATGGATCCACTGCTGCTGAACTGCTGAAGCCGGCTACTGGAGTATTGATAAAGAGTACGGGCGGACTTGCTGGACTTAATACGATTTCGATTAGAGGATCTAATGATTCTCAGGTACTTGTGCTTCTTGATGGGCAGAGGATGAATGTTGCACAATCTGGAGGCGTTGATCTGAATCTCATTCCCCAGGAGGTAATCGAGACCATAGAGGTTGTTAGAGGAGGACATTCGGCTCTGATGGGTTCAGATGCAATAGGCGGAGTTGTGAACCTGATAAGCAAAGAATCCCTGCCGCCCAAGGGATTTCTCTACAGTTTTGAATCAAAAATAGGATCATTCGGCACAAAACGGATCCACCTCTATGGTTCTCAAAGAATCGGGATGTTTAAGACTTTCGTATCATACAACTACACCCGTAGTGATGGAAAGTTTAAATATATTGATCCGTCAACAGATTCATCTTTTACTCGAAAAAATAACCACTTTAATGGAAGGGCACTGTTTATAAAATCACAAATCGATCTTTCTAAAAAGAGCCAACTTCAGATTATCCATAACACAATATGGACAGAAAGGGGTGTGCCTGGATCGATCAGCTTTCTAACTCCTCTTGCAAGCAGGAATGATTTACAGACTCTATCTGCCATCAGATACAGAAATCAAATCTTAAACAACCTAAGTATCAAGATGCGTCTCTACAACCAATCCACAGATCAGAAATACAAAGACCCTGGTGGTTGGCAGCCTATCGACAGCCGTCATAAAAACAATATTCTCGGCTCAGAACTTAGAATACAGTGGGGTGCTGCTCGCTTTTTAAAAATTACATCAGGAGGAGAACTCCGTACAGACGATCTGAGAAGCAGCGATGTTAATAATCACAAAAGAATAACAAAGAGTCTTTTTTCACAGATCGAAATCGAACAAGCGAGGCCTATTTCTGGATCTGTTCTAAAGCTAAGAGTCGTTCCTGCAGTCAGATGGGACAGCTATTCAGATGTTCAATCGCAATTCTGTCCAAAACTGGCAGTGATGATCAGCGCAGGCAACTACAACAGAATAGCCCTTCACACAAATATCAGCCGCTCTTTCCGTGCACCATCGTTCAACGATCTCTACTGGCCCGACGACGGATTCTCACATGGAAATGAATCTCTAAAACCCGAAATTGGAGAAAGCTTTGATATCGGGCTCACTTTTACACAGTTCAGATTTGGCCACACCCAGTTAGAGATAAACTACTTCAGAAACAACATTAAAGATCTGATTCAATGGCTCGAGACCGAGCCGTGGGTCTGGTCTCCCCAAAATGTAGGACGGGCAAGGATCGTGGGTATAGAAAATATCATTAGTTTCAGACATCCCAGGAATCTATTCTATATCAAACTTTCTCATACATGGATGAAGGCTGTTGATATTACATCTGGATCTGAAAACAAAGGCCGCTATTTAATATATCGTCCAAAACTGAAATTCGATATATCCGGTGGAATAACTATCTCATCATTCCATCTCAATCTAAACTACAGAATGGTTGGTAAAAGATACTGCTCAGAAGACAACAGCAAATCCCTTCCCCAATACAGCCTAATCAATGGAAATATAGGCGTAAATCTCAATCTATTTAAGACAAAGTTTGATCTAAAGTTGGAAGTCATCAACCTCTTAAACAGATCAATCTTCTTTATAAAGGACTATCCGCTTCCAGGAAGAGAGGTAATGTTTTCACTCAGAATATGTTACTGATAAAAAATAATTCGAAATACGAAAAGCCGGTCCAGAGCGGGCCGGCTTTTATATTAATATTAAAAAGTTTTTCTCTTGCATTTTTCGCAAAGATGTTTAATTTTATTTAAAGTCAAACATGGAGGCAACATGATAATCAGTTCTGCCCAGATAACCGCATTTAAATCGATACAGAAACTTGAAGTTCCTCTGGATCAAAAGATAACGGTTCTCATTGGACCAAACGAATCTGGAAAGACCAATATACTGAAGGCAATCGAATATTTCAGACCCGATATGGATCTTAGCGCCGATCTCACCTGCCAATTCTCATCTTTCTACGACGACTCAAAACCTCCACACATTGCCCTCAAATTAACCGATTTCAGTCGTAAGGAGGCCGCAAAATTGGCCTCAATACACGAAGATTTGCGTTCTGTAGAATCAATTATAATTAAAAGGGAAGGGCAGCAGATTACGGACTATAAGATTGAGGTCAACAATAAACTGATCTCAATACCAAATATCAGGCCAATATTGAAAATGATGCCCAAGATCATCTATTTTGACTCAATACCAATAATAAAGGATCGTATAAACCTAAACAGCCTGCTCCAGAATGACAATAGATTCAGAACAGAAAACAACCTTCTAAAGATAGGCGGCATTGACGACCCTGCCATTATATTCGAAGACTCTACCCGAGGAAGACGAGCAGCAGAGGAAACAAGCCGCACTATTACTCAAAGAATTCGTGAGGTATGGACTCAAGAGCCAACGCTCGAAATAAAACTCAGAGTCAATGGCAAATTGCTCTATATAGACTTCAGCGATGCTACAACAGTGTATGATACGCCAAAGAGTCGCTCACCCGGCTTTTTATGGTATCTTTCATTTTTTATAAATTTCATAGCTACAACAAACGAGGCAGAGGCCAATGAATTTCTCTTCCTCATAGATGAACCCGGATCTCATCTTCACCCCTCGGGCCAAAAAGACCTTACTCAACTGCTCGAAAATTTAGCGATTAAGAATCAATTGATCTATACAACTCATTCTCCATTTATGGTAAATCGAAATCATCCAGAAAGAGTAAGGGTCGTTGTAAAAGACATAAATGGAACTCAGGTCAACAGTGAGGCCTATAAGGACAACTGGAGACCGCTGCGCAAGTCGATAGGTCTTACTGTAAGCGATCTCTTTTTCTTTAACAGTTCTGGCCTCTATTTAGAGATTCCATATAAAAGGTCATTTCTTTTCAGAAAGAAAAAAAAACAGCCCAAAAATAGGGCTGCTCGCTCAGACTGATTTCAACTGATCTACTCTTACTTCTCCTTTTTCTTTTTGGAACTTTTCTCTTCTTCCTTTTTTTCCTTTTCTTTCTTTTTCTTCGAGGCCACATCATAGCCAACAAGCTCGAGAATTGCCATGTGGGCACCATCTCCCGGTCTCTGCCCAAGTTTTACAATTCTTGTATATCCGCCATTCCTATCGGCATACTGAGGACCAATCTCATCAAAGAGTATATTCACAACTCCTTTATCATTAAGTCGGGCCATCGCCAGACGCCTTGCATGAAGAGTTCCTTTTTTTGCCAGTGTTATCAATCTCTCTGAAAATCGACGTGCCTCTTTGGCCTTTGCCACTGTTGTTCTTATATGTTTCTTCTCGAACAGTGCCTTGGACAGACTCCGCAATGTAGCTCTTCTGTGTGCGGCAGTTCTATTCAATTTTCGTACGGACTTCCGGTGTCTCATTAATCGATCACTCCTAGTATATACTAATTTTTATACTATGAATCCTCTTTAAGATATTTATTTACATCCATTCCAAAGTGAAGCCCCTTCTCTTCTAAAATCTTTGAAAGTTCCTGAAGAGACTTTCGTCCGAAATTTCGAAACTTTAACATCTCCTGTTCATCTCTCTTAACAAGATCGCTGATAAACTGGATCTTGGCTGCTTTCAGACAATTGTGAGAGCGGACCGACAACTCCAGTTCGTCCACACTCATTTTCAGTAATTTTCTTATTCTTAAAATCTCCTCATCAATCTGTGCCTCTTCTTCTTCCTCTTCTTCTTCGGGTTTGACATCAAAACTGATGAAAAGTTCTATATGGTCTTTCAGAATCTTTCCCGCATATGTAAGAGCATCATCAGGTGTAACGCTGCCATCAGTCTCCACCTCAAGTATCAGCTTTTCATAATCTGTTCTATGTCCAACACGTGTATGTTCGACAGAATAGTTTACCTTTATGATCGGATTGAAAATAGCATCGATTGGAATTGTTCCGATCGGCTGATCGGGCAGTTTATTCTCCTCTGCCGGAACATATCCTCTACCACGCCCAATCTTTAGTTCAATGCTGAAGTCAGCATCTTCATTCAAGGTCGCAATATGGTGATCAGGATTGAGAATCTCAAAATCTATACGGTCTTTTTGAATGTCTCCTGCCTTAAACTCTCCCTTTCCCTTAAAACTCAGGGTCACCTTTTCAGGACGCTTATCTATCAGCTTTATCTTGACCTGTTTCAGATTTAAGATTATCTCTGATACATCCTCCACAACTCCCTTGATTGTCGTGAACTCATGTAATACTCCATCAATCCTGACCTGTGTTATTGCCGCCCCGTGAAGTGAGGAAAGAAGAACACGACGAAAGGCGTTGCCAAGCGTAACACCAAAACCTCTCTCGAGAGGCTGCAGAAAGAACTTTCCATAGGTGTCTGTATATGTTGAGTCGTCTCTTTCGAGTCTCTCAGGCATTTGTAATTTTATACGATTCATATAGATCATCCCCAAAAATATCTATGTTTACTATTTTGAATAAAGCTCCACTACCAGGCTCTCATTAAATCGAACCGGAATGTCGGCCCGATTTGGAACTTCAAGATATTCACCTTTGAGATCAGCCTTATTCAAACTCAACCATGGAAGCTGACTGCCTTCTTTTATCTTTCGCATCGAATTATGGATAATATCCAGCTTTCTACTCTTCTCTCTCACCTGTATTACATCTCCAGGCTTTAATTGATATGATGGAATGTCAACAACTCTATCATTGACCTTGAAATGGCGGTGCCTGACCAGTTGCCTTGCTGCATTGCGTGAAGGTGCAAATCCGAGCCGATATACAACATTATCAAGCCGGCTCTCAAGCATCTTGATCATGTTTTCGCCCGTGATTCCCTCTTTTCTATTTGCCTTCTCAAATGTATTCCTGAATTGTAATTCAAGCAGTCCATAGTAGCGCTTGATCTTCTGTTTCTCTCTCAGCTGGACTCCATAATCTGAGAGTTTTCTCACCCTGCGCAGTTTACCATGCTGACCAGGTGCATACCCCTTCTTCTCAATAGCACACTTTGCAGTTAAACACCTATCACCCTTTAGAAAGAGTTTCTCACCCTCTCTCCTGCACAATTTACAAACTGCTCCTCTATATCTTGCCATATAAATTCCTCAATATTTGCTTTTCTATACTCTTCTCTTCTTTGGCGGCCTGCAGCCGTTATGCGGTATTGGAGTGACATCTTTGATAGCTATTACCTCCAGTCCTGCAGCCTGCAAAGATCTTATGGCCGCCTCTCGACCAGTGCCTGGCCCTTTAACCATGATGCTTATTCTCTTCAATCCCAAGTCCATAGCCTCTTTAGCCGCTGCCTGAGCAGCCAGCTGTGCTGCAAAGGGAGTGTTTTTTCGTGCTCCCTTGAACCCCATCAACCCTGCCGAAGCCCAGGATATAACATTTCCATAATTATCTGTCAGTGTTACTATGGTATTATTAAAAGTTGCCTTTATGTGAGCCTGCCCCTCAGCTTCGACTTTTTCTTTCTTCTTTTTACGTTTTCTCTTTGGAGCTGCCAAAATATTCCTCCATCTCTTTTCTTATTTCTTCTTCCTCTTTCCTGCTACGGTCTTCTTTCTGCCTTTTCTTGTACGGGCATTCGTTCTTGTTCTCTGTCCTCTAACAGGCAATCCCTTCTTATGGCGTAGCCCACGATAACAACCAATCTCCATCAGCCTCTTGATGTTCATCGTAACCTCGGTTCGCAAGGCTCCTTCCACAGTATACTTCTCATCTATTATAGACCGTATCTTTGCAGTATCTGCATCTGTTAAATCCTTAACACGAATGTTAGGATCGACCTCGGCTTCCTCCAATATCTTTCTTGAGCTGGTAAAACCAATACCATAAATATATGTCAATGCCGCTTCTATTCTCTTTTCTTTTGGCAGATCAACACCTGCAATACGAGCCATTTTTCTCCTTTCTTAATTTTTTATTGTGATCAGCCCTGTCTCTGTTTATGACGCGGATTTCTGCATATTACCCTTACTACTCCACGCCTTCTAATGATTTTACATCTATTGCATATCTTTTTTACAGACGATCTGACCTTCATTATTCAAAATCTCCTATTTATATCGGTATATGATCCTTCCCCTGTTCAGATCATAAGGAGATAGTTCTATTTTGACCTTGTCGCCGGGTAAGATCTTTATAAAATGCATCCTCATTTTACCTGATACGTGTGCTATGACTTTATGACCATTTTCAAGTTCAACCCTAAAAGTTGCATTCGGCAGCGTTTCCAGAATTTTACCATCAACCTTTATGGGTGGTTCCTTAGCCATGATTTTTCTCCAATTCACTATTTTCTCTTGTTAATATTTCCGGCTTCCCCTCGGTTATGAGAACCGTGTGCTCAAAATGTGCAGATGGCAAGCCATCCGAAGTCTCAACTGTCCATCCATCATCTAAAAACTTCACCTTCTCACTTCCCATATTTACCATAGGCTCTATGGCAATCGTCATACCACGTCGCAATTTAGCACCCCTATCAGAGGATACAAAATTCGGCACCTGTGGATCCTCATGAAGCGAAGATCCTATCCCGTGCCCTACGAGTACACGGACCACGTTGAAATTATTCGATTCGACATAACTCTGTATCGCCACAGAAATATCAGAGACATTGTTCCCCTCTCTACACTTCTTAATCCCTCTGTAAAGTGCCCTTCTCGTCACATCGATGAGCCTGCTCTTCTCCTCGGATATCTCTCCTATTGCATAAGTCTTTGCTGCATCAGCAAAGTAGCCATCAAGTTCAACTCCAATATCTATGCTTATGATCTCCCCTTCACGCAGTCTTCTTGAGCCAGGAATTCCATGCACGACCTGTGAATCGATCGATGTACATATCGATGCAGGAAACCCCCGATATCCCTTGAATGCAGGTCTCCCTCCATGCGAATAGATAAACTCCTCCGCCGCGTCATTCAACTCTTTTGTTGAAACTTCGGGTCTAATAAACCTTTCAATATGTCTGAATGTTCTTGCCAACAGCTCCCCACTCTTTCTCATCTTTAAAATTTCTTCACTGCTCTTAATATGAATCATTCAGAATCTCAAACCCCGAGTGCAATTAGTATCCGCCTGTGCACCTCATCTATATCTGCCTCACCATCTATACTCCTCAAAATACTTCTCTCTTTATAATAATCGACAAGCGAAGCTATACTGTCATTATACACCTTGAGACGATGAGAGATAGTATCTGGTTCATCATCTTTACGGCGAATCAGCCTTCCTCCACACTCTGTGCACATCTTTATCCCTTCTGGATTATTATAAATGGTTCCACACCTCTCACACACATATCTCTTCGACAACCTATCTATAATATATTTGCTGTCTACCTCTATTGAAATCACGCTATCGATCTTTATATTCATCGAATCCATCAGACGATCAAGCATTTTAGCCTGAATCACTGTTCTTGGAAACCCATCGAGAATGAATCCATGTTCATAATTCTTTCCCCCTATCCTCTCTCTTACTATATCTATCATCACTTCATCTGGCACAAGATCGCCCGCCGCTACAAATGAGCTCACCCTTCTGCCCAAATCATTATCCTTTCTCATCTCCTCTCTTAAAATATCTCCTGTCGACATGTGAATCCACCCAAACTTCTTCTCCAGTAATTCTGCTTGTGTTCCCTTTCCAGCACCGGGAGGCCCAAGAATTATCAATCGCCTTACGATATTAATATCTCCTTCCTTTGATTCTTCCTGTTTTCATAAACCCTTCATAATGACGCATCAAAAGATGAGATTCTATCTGTTGAAGTGTATCCAGCGCAACTCCAACCATAATTAAGAGACTCGTCCCACCGAAAAACCCTGAAAAGGTCGCAGACACATTCAAATATTTTGTGATGAAATATGGAAAAATTGCTATCAATGCAAAAAATATTGCAGCAGGCAGCATTATTCGTGAAAGTACATGATCTATGTAGTCGGCTGTCTTCTTGCCAGGCCGGACCCCTGGAATAAAGCCTCCATACTTTCGCATATTTTCTGCCACGTCTGCCGGATTAAAGGCTATTGCAGCATAAAAATAGGTAAAAAACAGAATCAGCATGCCAAATATAAACCAGTAGAGAACAGACGTTGGCTGAAAATAACTTACCAGAGTCTGAATAAAATCGACATTCCTGAACAGAGTTCCTATGGTTTGTGGAACAAACATCATTGCCTGTGCAAAGATTATGGCCATCACTCCAAAACCCGACACCCTTATCGGAATATATGTGGACTGGCCTCCGTAGACCTTTCTTCCTATTACTCTCTTTGCATACTGAACCGGAATCTTTCTTGTACCCTCTGTGATCAGCACTACTGCTGCTATAATAAGAAGAAGAATGCCAAAAATGAAAAGCTCAGTAATAATAGCCCTGTTACCCCCAATCAACTGCTGGAATTCGTCCATCAGTGCATTTGGAAAACGTGCTATTATTCCGATGAATATGATCAAGGATATTCCATTTCCTATCCCCCGTTCTGTGATCTGTTCACCCATCCACATTATTAAAATTGTACCAGTACAAAGAGTTACCATTACAAGAAACCTGAAACCCATTCCCGGATTTACTACAGCCTGAATCCCAGACTGAGGGCCTGTAAGATTTTCTAAAAATAGACTCACTCCCAATGCCTGTAGAGATGCTATTAATACTGTTCCATACCTTGTTATCTGATTTATCTTTTTCCTTCCTTCCTCACCCTCTTTCTGAAGCCTCTGAAAATATGGAACAACTGCACCCAATAGCTGGATCATTATCGATGCCGAGATGTAAGGCATTATTCCAAGACCGAAGATTGCTGCCTTTCTAAATGCGCCCCCTGCAAAAATATCATAGAGTCCAAACAGCGTGTTCCTGCTCTGGTTGAAAAACTCTGCCAGTGCCGTTGCATTGATACCTGGCATTGGAATATGGCATCCTATTCTATAAAGAACAAGTATGCCAAGTGTAAAGAGTACACGATTTTTTAAATCAGGAATCTTGAAAATACTCTGGAAACTCTTAATCATAATTTGATTACCTTTCCACCTGCCTTTTCAAGTTTTTCTTCTGCACTCCTGCTGAATGCATGTGCATGTACCTCGAGAGATTTTTTTACATCGCCATCACCAAGCACCTTGACTGGCATTCCCTTTTTCCTTATCAACCGCGACTCCAGCATAACCTCGGGTGTAATCTTGCTCTTCTTTAATCGATCCAGATCTCCAACATTTACAACCTGGTACTCCTTTCGAAAGATATTCGTAAATCCTCTCTTTGGTACTCTCCGCTGAAGAGGCATCTGGCCCCCCTCAAACCAAGATCTGGACTTTGCCCCACTTCTCGATTTCTGGCCCTTCATCCCCCGGCATGATGTCTTGCCGTGTCCTGAACCAGTTCCTCTTCCTACTCTCTTTCTTGACTTCTTTGCTCCCTCTGCATATTTTAGACTTCCTAAATCCATAATTCTATTGACCCATGATAATTTGTTATTTTTTCAACTCTTCCACCTTTAAAAGATGCGATACTTTATTTATCATTCCTCTTATCTGCGGCCGATCCTCATGAACAACACTCTGGTTTAATCTATGAAGCCCAAGAGCCACAATTGTCTTTTTTTGATCGTGTTTACGGCGAATCGCACTCCTAATAAGTGTAATCTTCAATTTTCCCATATCCATGCTTCCTTAGATGATATTCAATCTATATTAAACAATTCCTTAACACTCTTATCTCTTTCCCGAGCAACCATTACTGCATCTCTCAACTCCTTTAACCCCTCCATTGTGGCCTTTACCACATTATGGGGATTTGCAGAACCCAGTGATTTTGTCAGAATGTCTTTTATACCGGCAGACTCAACAACGGCACGAACTGCTCCTCCTGCTATGACTCCTGTACCTGGGGATGCTGGCTTAAGCAGAACCCTTCCTGCACCAAATTTTCCAATAACAGAATGAGGTATTGTCCCCTGAATCATTGGAATCTTAATAATGTTCTTTTTTGCATCCTCAGAACCCTTTGCAATGGCATTTGTCAATTCACGTGCCTTGCCCAAACCTACACCTACATGGCCATTCCCGTCACCAACGACAACAATGGCATTAAAACTAAACCTTCTTCCACCCTTGATTACCTTGGCAACACGATTAATGTGAACGACTCTCTCTTTTAGTTCCAATTCATTATGATTTATTTTTTCCAAATCATACTCCGTGCTTTTACTAGTTAAAACTCCAACCCCGCCTCTCTTGCACCCTCTGCAAGGGCCTTTACCCGTCCATGATATTTATATCCATTTCTATCAAAAACGACTCTTGTTATTTTTCTCTTTTTTGCTTCTTCTCCTATTGCCTGTCCAACGATCCTGGCCGCCTCAATTTTCCCCTTAGTTTTTGAAATCTTTTCACTCAACGACTTAGAAAGACTCGAAACCGTTATTATCGTCTTATCCTGAGTGTCGTCGATTAACTGTGCATAAATAAATTTGCTGCTCCTGAATACCCTCAAACGAGGCCTCTCGCTAGTACCACGAATCCGTTTTCGCACCCGTCTCTTTATTATTTCATGCCTATTGTTCTTTTTCATTTGAAAACTATCTCCGCTACCTTTTTTAATCAAAAATAATCTTAAACTGCTGCCTTACCCGCCTTTCTTCTTATATATTCACCCTCATACCTTATCCCTTTACCCTTATAGGGTTCTGGCGGTCGAAACGAACGTATTTTAGCAGCCACCTGACCAACAAGCTGTTTATCAATCCCCTTTATTATTACAGAGGTGTTTGAAGGAACATCTATCTCAATTCCTTCTGGTGGGACAAAATAGATTGGATGAGAATATCCAAGCTGAAAAACTACTGCCTTTCCCTTCTTTTCGGCCCGGTAACCAACGCCCACAATTTCCAGCCTCTTTTCGAATCCTTCTGTCACACCCAAAATCATATTTTGAATCAGAGTACGAGTAAGACCATGAAGAGATTTATGAAACTTATTTTCTGTCGGCCGTTTTACCAATATGATGTCGTTCTCAATAACTACTTCCATATCTGGATGTATTCTCTGTTCAATGATTCCCTTTGGCCCTTCGACAACCACTTTACTCTTCTCTTTATTTATCTTTATTCCCTGTGGAATCGATATTGGTAAGTTTCCAATTCTTGACAACTTCTACTCCTCTATTTACCATACATAACAGATAATCTCTCCACCCACATTCTCACGCCTCGCCTGCTTTTCAGTAACTATTCCCTTTGGTGTTGAAATAATAGCAGTTCCCAGACCATTTAGAACCCTGGGCAGATCTCTTACCTTTGCATACTGTCTGAATCCTGGACGACTTACTCGCTTCAAATTTGTAATAACATTTTTGCCGTCCTTGTTGTATTTTAAATATATTCTAATCATGCTCTGATGCTCGTTATCGATCTTTGTATAATTTTTTATATATCCCTCATCTAACAATATCTGGGTTATTGCTGTTATCATTCTCGAGGCCGGCACATCGACCTTGCTGTGTCTTGCCAATATTGCGTTTCTAATTCTTGTAAGATAATCTGCAATGGGATCATTCATTGACATATTAAAACTTCTCCTATATTTTTACCAGCTGGCCTTCCTTACTCCTGGTATTTCTCCGGAAAGGGCAAGCTCCCTGAAACAAATTCTGCAAAGGTTAAATTTCCTTAAATATCCCCTCGACCTTCCACACCTGCTGCACCTGTTGTACTCTCTTACTTTAAACTTTTGCTTTCTTTTCGACTTTGCTATTAATGATTTGCGAGCCACAGAAAACTCTCCTAAATTTTATTTACTCTAATCTTTTTTCTCCCTAAAGGGAATCCCAAGCCCCTTTAAGAGTTCGTATGCCTCCTCATCACTACTTCCAGTGGTTACCAGTGTTATATTTAGACCTCTCATCTTTACTACTTTATCGTAATTAACCTCTGGGAATATGATCTGTTCACGTATTCCTATTGTATAATTTCCCCTGCCATCAAAACCTTTATGGCTCAATCCCCTGAAATCACGAATACGTGGAATTGCAACACTAATCAGCCTGTCCAAAAACTCGTACATTCTCCATCTTCTCAGGGTAACCTTGCACCCAATTGGATTTCCCTCACGCAACTTAAAATTAGAAATAGATCTTTTAGCCTTTGTGACAATGGGTTTCTGGCCACTGATAACCTTAAGATCCTCCAATGCTCCATCTAAATACTTTGCATCCTGAACAGCATCTCCTACTCCCATATTGAGCACGATCTTCTCAAGCCTCGGAACCTGCATTACATTGTCAAATTTAAAGTGTTTCATCAAGTGAGGAACAATCTCCTCTTTATATTTGGTCAGCAGCCTTGGTATATAATCGTTCTTCGAACTTTTCATCTATACTATTTCTCCTATTGGCTCAATTTAAATCAGGTTACCAGCATCTCTTCGCACTTTCTGCAGATGCGTACTCTCTTTTTATTCTCAAGAACCTTATATCCAATCCTTGTCGCTTGATTACACTTTGGACAGATAACCTTGCAATTCGACACATGAATTGTAGCCTCTTTTTCAATTATTCCACCCTGTTGATTCTTCTGTGTCGGCTTGGTATGCCTCTTTATAAAATTCACTCCCTCAACAATTATCCGCTGGTTCTTTGGAAAGACCTTTAAAACCTTTCCCTTCTTTCCTCGATAATTTCCAGAGATTACAAGGACAGTATCGTTTTTAACTATCTTCATCTTTAAACATCCTACCTTATTATAATACCTCTGGGGCAAGAGATACAATTTTGGCAAACTGCTTTTCGCGAAGTTCTCTGGCAACAGGACCAAAAATGCGTGTGCCCTTTGGTTCGTGCTGATCATTTATCAGTACTACAGCATTATCATCAAAACGGATGTAGGAACCATCTGGCCTGCCTACCTCCTTTTTTGTACGAACGATGACCGCCTTACTCACATCACCTTTTTTAACTGTCCCACCAGGTATTGCATTCTTCACAGATACAATTATCACATCACCAACGAATCCGTATCTTCTGTTTGTACCTCCAAGTACCTTAATGCACTTAACCTTCTTTGCCCCTGTATTGTCTGCAACATTCAATTTTGTTTCTTGTTCAATCATCTTGATATAATCCCCGATTGATTGTCATTTGACTTTCTCTATTATCTCAACCAATCTCCATCTCTTCCTTTTACTGAGCGGTCGAGTCTCTGCAATCTGTACAATATCCCCAATGTTACACTCATTGTTCTCATCATGTACCATAAATTTGGTGGACTTTTTGACAAACTTCTTATATAGAGGATGACGAAACTTTCTCTCCACTAAGACGGTTACCGTCTTTTCCATCTTATTGCTTACAACCTTCCCAACAAACGTCTTTCTTCTAGGTCTTTCTGTCATCTGAAATTCCTCATGCCTGCGATTCTTTTCTTTTTCTTATACCCAATTCATACTCCCTTAATACGGTCTTTATTCTTGCAATATCACGTCGTAAATACCTAATTTTAAGGGGATTATCCAACTGGTGAATCGAATGTTGAAAATATAAATTCTCCAGCTCTTCTTCTGCATCCTGTAATCTAATCTTTAATTCATCTTCCGGCAGTTGTCTTATCTCTTCCATCTTCATCACTCTCCTCCTCCTTCTTCTGTCGAAACAAATCTCGTTCTCATTGGAAGTTTGTATGAGGCAAGCCTCATTGCTTCTTTGGCTATCTCATAGGAGAGTCCCTCCAGTTCAAACAGTATCCTTCCAGGTTTTACTACTGCCACCCAATATTCTGGAGAACCCTTTCCCTTTCCCATTCTCGTCTCTGCAGGTTTTACGGTTATTGGTTTATCTGGAAAAATTCTGATCCACAACTTGCCGCTTCTCTTAATGTATCTTGTAATTGCAACCCTCGCAGCTTCGATCTGCCTACTGGTGACCCATGCAGGCTCTGTTGCCTTTAATCCATAGGTTCCAAACGATATTGCAGAACCCCTATATGCCTTGCCTCTCATCCGACCACGCTGCTGACGTCTCCATTTTACTTTCTTGGGCATTAACATAACTCAATTCCTCTCTTAGGTTCCAACAAGCTCACCTTTACAAATCCAAACCTTTATGCCAATTATTCCATAAGTTGTCAGAGCATTTACTTTTGCATAATCAATGTCTGCACGCAGAGTATGCAGTGGTATCCTTCCCTCTTTGTACTGCTCTGTTCTGGCCATATCCGCCCCACCAAGACGACCTGCACACTTTATTCTCACTCCCTCTGCACCCATGCGCATGGTTGCCGTTATCGCCCTCTTCATTGCCCTTCTAAAAGAAACCTTTGATTCTATCTGCTTGGCAATATTATCTGCTACCAGATATGCATCCAGTTCGGGACGTTTTATTTCATGAATGTTCAATTGAATCTCCTGCGAAGTGAGACGCTGAAGCTCCTCTTTTAATTTATCGACTTCTGCTCCCTTCTTGCCTATCACAATCCCTGGTCGCGATGTATGAATAGTGAGAGTGATTCTTTTAGGAGTCCTTTTAATCTCAATCTGAGATACACCAGCATTCTGCAGTCTCTTCAGAATATATTTTCTCAGCATTAAATCTTCTTCTAACTTCTTTGGAAACTCCTTTTCATCGAACCAGAGAGATTTCCATGATTTATTGAATCCTAACCTAAAACCTATTGGATGGGTTTTTTGTCCCAAATCATCCTCCGATTTATTGTTTTAATACATCTGTTAATACAACCGATATATGACAAAATCTCTTTCTTATGATCGTTACCCTGCCCATCGCCCTTGGCCTGTACCTGCGCATGGTTGGCCCCTGGTCGACTCGTATCTCTTTGATAAAGAGGCTTTCTGGATCCAATTTTGCTCCTTCCTCTTTATTGACTGCATTTGCTACTGCAGAACGAATTACCTTCTCAACAGGGCCCGAAGCCTTTTTGTTCGTAAAGTGAAGAATATTTATTGCCTCCTCGACCTGTTTTCCGCGAACAACATCTGCTACCTGACGTACTTTACGCGGCGACATCCTTATGAATTTAGCAACTGCTTTTGCTTCCATCTCTTATGCTCACCCTTTAAGATACTCTTGTTTCTCTGGCCTTTTTGCCACCATGTGACCTGAAAGTCCTAGTAGGAGCGAACTCTCCAAGTTTATGCCCTACCATGTTTTCAGTAATAAAAACAGGTATAAACTTTTTCCCATTATGGATTGCAAGCGTATGACCAACAAATTCTGGTGGAATAGTGCTCCTCCTTGCCCACGTTTTTATTACCTTCTTTGTATTGGACTTATTCAACTCCTCAACCTTCTTGAGAAGTTTCTGATCAACATATGGTCCTTTTTTAATAGATCGCCCCATCCGTTTTCCCCTATTTTCTTCGTTTTACTATTAATGAATCAGACTTTTTACGTTTTGGTCTTGTCTTGTATCCTTTAGTTGGCTTACCCCATGGCGTAGTTGGATGTCTCCCACCAGAAGACTTTCCTTCACCTCCTCCCATTGGATGATCAATCGGGTTCATTGCAACACCCCTAACCTTTGGCCTTCTGCCCAACCAGCGTGATCTTCCTGCCTTGCCCAAGGATATGTTGATATTATCCAAATTCCCTATCTGTCCAATCGTTGCCCGACACCTCTCGTGTACCATTCTTACTTCACCAGAGGGAAGTTTTAAATGAACATATCCACCCTCTTTGGCCATTATCCTTGCTGAAGTTCCAGCACTCCTTACAATCTTTCCACCATTGCCTGGTTTTAATTCGATGTTGTGCACAGAGGTACCCAATGGAATCTTACTCAATGGAAGAACATTTCCATCCTTTATTTCTACATCTTCACCAGACATTACAGTATCGCCTACACTTATGTTATGTGGAGCAAGGATGTATCGCTTCTCTCCATCAGCATAGTGAAGAAGTGCGATTCTGGCCGATCTGTTAGGATCATACTCAATCGCAGCAACCTTTGCAGGAACATTATCTTTATCCCTTTTAAAATCAATTATCCTGTAGAATCTCTTATGTCCTCCACCCCTTCTCCTTACCGTTATCCTTCCCTGGCTATTTCTTCCCCCCTTCTTTGGAAGAGGCCGTATGAGTGACTTCTCGGGTCCTTTTCTTGTTATCTCCTCAAAAGTAGATACGGTCTTGTATCTCTGAGATGGAGTTACTGGTTTAAAACTTTTGACTGCCATAAAATTATTTTCCCTCAAAAAAATCTATACTAAAGCCTTCTCTCAACGTTACTATAGCCTTTTTCCAGCTCGATCTTCTTCCCTCAAACCTTCCCAGTCTCTTTGTTTTTCCCTTAATATTAACAGTGGCTATCTTCTTTACTTTAACGTTAAACTTTTTTTCAACTGCTTTGCGAATCTCTATTTTGTTTGCACTCCTATCAACAACGAATGCAACTTTATTCTCTTTCTCCTGCAGCCCTGACATTTTCTCAGTCACTATTGGTTTTATTATAATATTTCTATTTGCCTTCACTTGCTCAAAACCTCATATATTATGTCCAATGCACTTTTTTGAATTATAACCACATCAGAATCCAAAACATCATAAGTCGAAAATTCACCTGCTCCTTTAACAGACAGATCTGGAATATTTCTACTCGAAAGATATATGTTTTGATCTCTTGCTGCCAAAAGAATCAGAGTTTTAACGCTGTCCAATTTTAACTTGTTCATTATCTCTGCCATACTCTTTGTCTTTGGGGCATCGAATGAAAAGTCTTCAATTAATTTAATCTTTTCCTCTCTTGCCTTATAGGTCAGAGCAGATTTTCTTGCCAGCCTCTTTACTTTTTTATTGATCTTAATGTGATAATCCTTTGGCTGAGGCCCAAAGATTCTGCCTCCTCCTCTCCACAGTGGAGACCTTATTGTTCCTGCACGAGCCGTACCTCTGCCCTTCTGCCTCCACGGCTTTCTTCCTCCACCACGTACAGCAGATCTATTTTTTGTCGATGCATTTCCTTGGCGCCGATTTGTCATCTCTGTCACAACCGCCTGCCATATTGCATGATCATTTGGCTCGATTCCAAATACTGCCGGCTTCAACTCAATTTTCTCACCGGTCTTTGAACCATCTATTTTATATACATCCAATTTCACTCTCTTACCACCTACTGTTGTTTAACAATGAATTTCAACAATACTATTTCTGTGTCCTGGCACAGCACCCTTCACAAGAATCAGGTTTTTATCCTTGAATATTTTCAATATTTCTAAATTCTTAATTGTTACCCTCTCATTACCCATCCTGCCTGCCATACGGACTCCCTTAAAAACACGTTTCGGATTTGCAGACTGTCCAATAGAACCGGGCGCTCTATGCCTGTCAGATTGTCCATGCGATTTTACTCCACCCTTAAAACCGTGTCGTTTTACTACTCCAGCAAATCCGCGTCCTTTGGAGTAACCTGTTATATTAACAATATCACCCTCTGAAAACAGATCGACTCCAATTTGCTCTCCAACCTTGATATCAAGATCAAAATCTCTGAACTCTCTCAATATTCTGTGTGGAACCGCATTTGCACGACGAAAGTGGCCTAAAAGAGGTTTTGTTACTCTCTTCTCCTTCTGCTTTAAAAAACCAAGCTGAACAGCATTATATCCATCTTTATCGATATTTTTTATCTGTACCACAGTACATGGACCAGCTTCGATAAGTGTTGCTGGAATCGAATTACCACTTTCATCAAAATACCTTGTCATTCCAATTTTTCTACCTAAAAGACCTCTCATCTCACCATTATCCTTAAGTCTCATTTTTACATATTACTCAAACTTTTATTTCAACATCTACACCAGCAGGCAACTCAAGCTTCATCAATGCGTCTACGGTCTTTGCCGATGCGTTCAATATATCGATCAACCGCTTGTGAATTCGCATCTCAAACTGTTCGCGAGACTTCTTGTCAACATGAGGTGAACGCAAGACCGTATATACCGTTTTCTTGGTCGGCAGCGGAATAGGACCGGAGATCACTGCTCCTGTCGACTTTGCAGTCTTTACTATTCTACTGGTAGACTTATCGATCAAGTGGTGGTCATAGGCCTTTAACTTAATTCTAATATTTTGTCCGGCCACTCTGACTAACTCCCTTCTTTAAACCTTACTACTCAATTATCTTTCCTACAACACCAGCACCAACAGTTCTGCCTCCCTCTCTTATGGCAAACCTCAACCCCTCCTCCATCGCTATCGGCTCTATCAACTCTACCTTCATGTCTACATTGTCGCCAGGCATTACCATCTCTACTCCATCTGGCAACTGTATAC
>Ga0190360_1000268_pt1 | contig 29524 bp, 24 predicted proteins | sample 48721834_MG_FD_161271 | JGI IMG/M metagenome (GOLD analysis project Ga0190360, IMG submission 161271) | Hydrothermal vent microbial mat bacterial communities from Southern Trench, Guaymas Basin, Mexico - 4872-18-3-4_MG | ecosystem: Environmental > Aquatic > Marine > Hydrothermal vents >...
TTAATTTAATAACAAATGCCATTAAATATACTCCTTCAGGAGGTCTAATTGAAATTAGTGCATTAATACAAGAAAAACAATGCAAAATTTTAATAAAAGACAATGGTATTGGATTAACTAACGAAGAAAAATCAAAATTATTTACTCTTTTTGGGAAAATTGAAAGATATGGGCAGGGGCTTGATGTAATTTCTGATGGTACTGGTTTAGGCTTATATCTTTCAAAAAAAATCATAGAATTACATGATGGAAAAATTTGGGCGGAATCTGATGGTAGAAATAAGGGTGCTCAATTTTATATTACCATACCAATAGAAAAAGATTTGAATTGAATGATATATTACCCTTTTAAATATTATTTAATTTTAAAAAACTTTGGATTCTATTTATTTAAATATTAAAATTAAAATTTTAAAAAGAAAAAATATGTCAGATAGAAAGAAATTATGGGAACCTTCAGAAGAATGGATAAAAAATGCTGAAATTACAAGGTTCATTAATTTTGTAAATAGTAATTATGGGCAAAACATTAAAGGCGCAAAGGAATTATATAAATGGTCCGTTGAAAACATCCCAGATTTTTGGGCTGCAATGTGGGATTTTGCTGGAATCATTGCTTCTAAAAAATATGATAAAGTGGTCGAAGATCTTAATAAATTTCCAGGCACTAAATGGTTTCCTGGAGCTAGATTAAATTTTGCTGAAAATCTATTAAAGTATAAAGATGATCAATTAGCTTTCATCTTTCAAGGAGAAACTAAGGTTTCAAGGCAAATGACTTATGGTGAATTGAATAAAGTTGTTGTTCGATTAGCAAAATCTCTTAAAGAACTCGGTATTAAAACGGGTGATCGAGTTGTTTCTTACATTCCTAATCTTATAGAAACCCCAATTGCTATGTTAGCAGCAACTTCAATTGGGGCAGTATGGGCATCCTGTGGGGCAGAATTGCAACCAAGTGCAGTAATAGATAGATTTGGACAAATAGAACCAAAAGTTCTCTTTACTGTTGATGGCTATTTTTATAAAGGAAATGTTTTTGATACACTTAAGAATGCTAAGGAAGTAATAGATGCAATTCCATCCATAGAAAAGGTAATTGTAGTTTCATATGTGTCTGAAGGCAAACCTGATATTAGTGTTGTGCCAAAATCTGTTCATTGGGAAAACTTTTTATCGAATGAAGATAATCCTGAATTAGAATTCGAACAGTTGCCATTTGATCATCCAGTCTACATAATGTTCTCTTCAGGAACTACTGGTAAGCCAAAATGTATGGTGCAGAGTGCTGGAGGCGTGTTAATTAATCACTTAAAAGAATTGATTTTATCCACGGATTTAAAGCGAAGCGATGTGATTAATTACATAACAGCACCATCTTGGATGATGTGGAATTGGCTAATAAGTTCTCTTGCAGTAGGTGCTACTATTTTTCTTTATGATGGAAATCCACTTTACCCAGATCCTTTAAGAATGTTTGAATTAATGGAAAAATATAAGATATCCATTTTTGGTACAAGTGCGGCATATATTCATTATTTGATGGGAATAAATGCAAAACCCGCCGAAAAATATGATTTGAGCTCTTTAAGAGAGATATCACAAACTGCATCTACTCTTTCGCCAGAAGGGTTTGAATATGTATATAGAGAAATCAAGAAAGATTTATTCTTTAATTCAATTAGCGGAGGAACGGATATTAATGGTTGCTTTGCTGCAGCCGTACCTATTTTACCAGTATATTCTGGAGAATTGCAAGGCCGAGCTCTGGCAATGAAAGTTGAGGCTTACAATGATGATGCAGAACCTGTCTTGGATGAGCAAGGAGAATTAGTGTGTGAAAAACCAGCACCTTCGATGCCAATTTATTTCTGGGGCGATGATGAAAACATGACTAAATACAAGGCAGCATATTTTGATTTTTTTAAAGATAGGGGTAAGAACGTGTGGAGGCATGGTGATTACATAGTCATACATAGTGATACCGGTGGAATTACTTTCTGGGGTAGATCTGATGCCGTTCTGAAACCATCAGGAGTTCGAATAGGGACCGCAGAAATATATAATATCGTTGAGCAACTTCCTGAAATTGAGGATAGTTTGGCGATAGGATTAAAAGATCTAAAAGATGGCACATTTAAGCGAATAGTTTTGTTTGTAAAAATGGCAGAGGGATATGAATTAAATGACGATATCAAAGTTAAGATAAGGAATGAACTGAAACAGAAAGCATCACCAAGACATGTTCCTGGAATTATATTAGAAGCACCAGATATTCCATATACTTTCAGTAATAAAAAAGTTGAGATTGCAGTATCTAAGATAATCCATAACATGTCAGTGTCCAATAGAGGTGCGCTTAGAAATCCCGAATCATTAGATTTTTATGAAAAAATTAAGGATAAATTGCACGAAATGGCAAAATAAATAATCTTATTATAAATAATTTTTTATTTTAATTATTTTCCATTAATAAAACTGATTTATATCCATTATATTACTCACACATTTAATTTAAAATTGAAAACTAAATAAACGATATTTTCTTAATAAAATTATAGAATTGAAATGTTTTGAACTGAATTTTATATTTATTTTTCAGTTTATTATTTTTCAATAATAAGAAATTGGATTCTTATTTTAAGACAAAATTCTTAAAGTAAAAAATTATGGATTTTTGTGTTAACTTCAGAATCTTTTTTTAAACTTTAAAGGAGTTTTATTCATGCCGAAAATGAGAAAAAGTCAATATAAAAAAGGAAAAAGAAGAACTGGACCAAGAGATCAACCAGCAGTCACTCGTGTAAAACTTCCATATAAAAAGAATGGAGAAATGTTTGCTCGAGTCACTGAAGTATTTGGTCAGGAAAGAATGGGAGTTTATTGTGAAGATGGTAAATTCCGAATAGGAAGAATTAGAGGAAAGATAAAGAAAAGAGTTTGGATAAGATTAGGAGATCTAGTCATCATAAATCCTTGGGCTTTTGAAACTCAAGTTGAAAATCAAATAGAAAAATGTGAAATTTCATGGAGATATTTAAAACATGAAGTTTCTTGGTTAGAACGCCACAATAGAGTTCCAAAAGAATTGGATTATAATAATATCCCTCTCTAATAATGTTATTTTAGCTAATGAAATAATATTATGAAATATTTCTTTAGTGAAGTAATTAATCAATTTTTTCTGCCATGTAGGGCTTTAATAATTTAATTGCGATAATATAAAGCGGTATTATTGATAATTCAATAAATATTGATATAATAAAAGGTGCTGTAGGTCCAACATTATCCCATACCAATCCTCCAATTAAAGGTCCTGCAATTGAGCCTAACATGCTTAACCATTGTGCAGCACCAAAAATCTTACCTCTATGTACTTTTGAGATTCGACTCAATACATTTTGTAATATGAGGTTTCCTGTCCAAGCAAAAGTAGAATCTGCGATTAATATGATGCCAAAAACTATTCCAGAATTTGTATTTATTATTAACCAAGTTACGAATGCTCCTAAACTTCCTACAATGCTTATTCCAATTATTGGATTTATTTTATCGGAAATCTTGCCTAATTTAGGGGCAAATAATAAAGCAACGACTTGACTTGGAAAATAAATTAACATTACCATGGTCGGATCTGTTACTTTTAAATTGTTTATTAAATAAACTTGATAAAATGGATAGGCAATCGATCCATTCATGCTACTTATCATGATAGCTATTATTAAAATCAAAAAACTAAGAAAAAACCCCTTTTTCAAAGTTTTTATGGTCTTAGACTTTACATCGTTAACAATTGGCTTTTTTACAGCTATTATGGATTCTACATTGTCTGGAAACAAGTTAAAAACGTGCTTTTCATATGTTAATTCTTCATTTACTTTAAGAGAAAATATAATGCCTCCAAATATGTTTGAAAGAGCAAATAATAATAAGGGGCTATACACTATAAACAAATCTTCAGGCCAGAATGTATTTCCTAACCAAAAAATACTAAATGCTATAACTGAACCACAGAGATTGCCCAATCCTATCATGCTGGCTCTCTTACCAAAGGCATAAGATCTATTTGTCTTATTGGACTTCTCGGATATTAATGTATCTAATGGTGTCCAAAAAAATCCAACAAAAAATCCTAATATAAACATGCCTAAAATAAATATTAATAGCGAGGAAAAAATTATGCCCAAATACATGGAAATATAACAAGCAGCTCTCCCAAAACTACCAATTAATACTAATTTCTTTTTTGAATATTTATCAGTTAAATATCCAACAAGAGGAGAACTAATGAGTCCACCTATTGTTTGCATGGTAAAAGCAAATCCTAAAATCAAACCACTTGCCTTTAATAATTGAACTGTTACGTAGGGTATTAAAAATGAAAAGAAAAAAAATCCCGTTGAATTCCAGAAAATGATTCGTATCATTGGAACGAAATCTGGAGTAATCTTTGGGGTTTTTAATGATTGTGAAATTTCCATTTTAAATTCTTTCGAAGAGGTATTCATGATATATTTGTCTAAATTTAATAATGATATAATATGAAAGTATTTAATATCTGAAATAAAATGCCTAGTTATTACATGTTTTAGTAAAGAACGTTTCCCTAAAAATTTCTCGATTTTTTAAAAATTCCAATCCAAGAGTATTTGGTGAAATAGGAAATAGAAAGTAAATAAGTTGAGGAAAGCTCTAATCTTATTAGAGATGCCATGTGATCATGATATTAAATGGGAATTCATTTTTCATGTAATAATTTATCTTTCCACGTACCAAAATAAAAACCCTTATGGATGATATCGTGTGTTAAGGATTCAATATTTTCTTTTCTTAAGTTATCAATTAAATTATTTAACTCTCTCATCGTGTTTGTCCATATCCAACATAAAATAATGTTTGGAAGGTTGCTAAAAATCCAACAAAAAATATTTGGTTTATACTTTTCAAATATTGTCTGAGCTTTATTTACTTTTGAATGTGAAGTGTTTAAAGTTAATTCAAAAATTGTAAAAATATTATTTGTTCCATTGGGATTAAAATAATATTTCTCCTGTTTACGTGGGAGATGTTAGCCCAATAATAAAAACCTTAATTGATAGACTAGCTCATATTTGTCATCGTCCTGAATTTTATAATAAATGTGCCATGATCCTTACAACAACCTCTAAAGTTGGAATTAGACATGCAATTAATACAATTGGTGCTGCTGTCTTCAGTTGGGGTTTTCATAATGTTGCTGCTAAAGGATTTAAAATCTCTGATGAATTAAGATATGATTTAAAGAGAATACATGGTAAAAAGATATCAAAATTAGCAAAAAAGTTTTATCTATCAATAAAAAATAAAGAATACTTAAAACCTTCTCTTCTAGCTTTAATTGTTTTTAAATTACAACAAAAATATAACACTAATCCTTTAATTACTGAGAATTATGATTATATTTATTGGAATGCTAAAGGCTGGACTGACCCTAAAATGATGTTCTTCATGAAACCTACTGTTAATAGATTAAAATTATTGATCTCTAAAATCCTTTCAAAAATAATCTGTTGGATAATATGAACATTTTAATAATAAATCTTTTTTTAAATCCCATTAACTAATGCGCTCTAAATTCATTTAAATTATATTAAATAACTTCAAAAAAGATTCTTTAAATAAAATAATCAAAATATATAAATAATAAAAAAAAATAGGTTCAGTAATAATTCTAAAAAGAGTATTTTATAATTATTACAATAATACCTTCTAATAATTTTTTTAACTTTGAATTTATAAGCTAACTCGTTTCAATTAAAAACGAAATTTTCTATACCCGCCTTTATTATAAGCGTTATACTTCTGAGGGGCTCTTTCAGTAACTACAACATTACTTGCTTGTAAACCTTTTTGACCTTCAACAACTTCAAATTCAACCTTATCGTCTTCATTTAAAGTCTTGTATTCATCGTCATCTCCGGCTAAAGCGGTGTAATGAACGAAAACGTCATTTCCCTCTTCAGAGCTTATGAATCCGAAGCCTTTCCTTGCATTGAACCATTTTACAGTTCCTTTTACCAATTTTATTACCAAATTTTAATTTTGTTTCTAAAAAACTTTTAAAAAATAAAAGTCTTTAGTTAGATAATAATAGAATGGTATTAAACTTTAACTTTTTTAAATATAAATTTAGAAAAATTCAATTACAAAAAAAATTTTTTCCCAATTAATTTTAAAATTATCATTTTAAAATTATATATGAGTAGAAAGAAAACAATTGACATTATTAAGACAAAAGATGTTTTGATATCCATTCCTAAAGATTATCATTTCAGCATTGGGACTTCACCTTATTATGCCCACCAAAATGCGCTCGCTATCGATATATATAAAAATTTTTCCTTGCAAAATCATGTTGCCTTAAGTCCTATTGAAGGTAAAGTGCTTAAAGTTAAAGAATTATTGGCTCCAAGGGCTAAATTTAAAGATGGTCTTAACAAGGACTATTTAATTTTAATTAGCAATTCATCCAATCAAAATCTAGTTTATAAAATTCTACATGTTAGACCAGAGGTTACTGAAGGAGACCATGTTTATTTGGGAGATCCATTAGGATCGATGATAAGAAATGGATATTTTGCCTACTGGTCTAGCCCTCATTTACATCTGGAAATTAGGTACAAGAATGATGCGGTTAGAGCAAGAGGAGGCATGAGTTTTATCTTTAGTTCAGAAATAAAAAATTGTTTTAAGAAAGAAAAAATTCAATTTGAGAGATTTAATAAACCTTTATATAATGTAGAGAGAAAAATTAACAAGATTCCAATTAAAATTGTTAATGTTTTCCCGGAGTTTATAATGGGAAGATTTCCTAAAGAGTTTTACGTGAAAATTAATAATATTATTGGAGTAAAGGGTGAATTAAAGAAGTATTTTACTAAAGAAATTCAAAATTGCATAATAGATGGCGGTATTCCCATGTACAAGCAAGGAGTTGTTATCTTTGAGAAAAACATTAAATTTCAAGAAAATTTATCCCTTTTCTTTAGAAATTGTGAAATAGGGCAATTGAATAATACCCGTGAAAATTTTGGTTTTTTAAAATTTAGGAAAATAAAATTCTTTTTAAATGATAGAGAAATAAAAGGAGTTTCTTTATTCTTAGCGATATCATTTTTACCACTAATAAAAATAATCCCCAAAGAAATTAATGAATTTTTATTACAGAAGAATGAAATTCATTTTTTAAGCTTAAATTCTTGATAAATATTATTTTAATTAATTTTAATAAAAAAATATCGAGTTTATAATTAATCTAATAGAAATTATTGCTAAAAGAATTAAAATAATTAATTCAAATTTTTCTTTTGGAATCTTTGGAGTGATTTTATGCCCTATTTTAGTAACAATAAAGAGCACTCCAAAACCAATTATAAATGTGATAAGAAGCTCTATTGGAAATAAATTATTCGCAACATACATGAATAGTCTAAAAGAATTAATTGTAACACTAATTATAGCAAAATTTCCAATAAAGCTTTCTCGCACGTACCCCGTTCTTTCTAATAGTACAACATTAATTGGTCCTGATGCGCCTATCAGAGCTGCTAAAAAACTGTATGAAAATGCTCCAGAATAGAATAAATAATTAGGAATGCTATTCAAATTTCTCTGATTTATTAATGTTATCATTTCTTCATTATTCTGTTTCACTTTTTTTATTTCAATCAGTTTTAAAACTATATAGCTAAGCACAAAAATGCCAAGGCCAAACTCAATCCATCTTGTTTCAAGAATAATGATCAACATAGATCCTAATATAACACCAATAAATCCTGGAATGGCATATTTTTTTAATAATTTTTTATCTATAAAGCTTCTATAATTAATTGCATTAAGAATGGAAAGTGCCATTGACCAAAATCCCATAATTACAATGGAGGCTCTTGCATCGACAAATAGAGAAGAAATTGGTATGAAAACTAAGGAATCTCCAAAACCCATTGTAGATCCGATAATCATTGCTAAAGCTAAAATCAATAAGATAAGAATATTTACTTCCATGGGTGGTTAATAAAAATATAAATACTAAATAAATCTACTCTTTTTAATTTGATTAATTCTCATGTATTTAAGTTTCTTTTTTTGTATATTGAAATAAATTTTGGAGGGATGTAATCAGCTAAATACATGTCCCCTGATTTGTAAAATTTAATTCCTTCATTTTTTGCTCTAAATGCATCAATAACCAGAATAATTGGTTTTACTGTCCTACGCAAACCTGTTTGAAAAGCTATTTCAGGATTATCTGATAAATGGACATATTGTCTGTTCTTTCTTTTCAAACCTTCTTTTTTAATCTTATTAAATGCTTTTGAAGTTGTTCCGTGATATAATCTATTTGGTAAGATTTCTGCTTCTGGCATTACTATTTTTTGTTTTAAACTATGCCCATAAAGTGCTTTTATTTTATTATTAATGATACAAAATCTCTTTTTATCAGAATTCTCAATGATTTTTGTTAATAATTCAATTGAAATATTATTATCGTTAAATCTATTTTTTAAAATATTTATTACATCCTCAAGATTGGCAAATCCATTAGAATCTAATTTTAAATTGAATTTATCTGGAGCATGTCTTAGTAAATATGCTAAGAATTTTGATAATCTTATAAAATATTCATTCATAAATTGAAAATTCTTGATTTACCTATTTATCATAAAAGTTTTTATCCAATTATATTTTCTCTTATTGCATAATGATAATGAATAATGCCATGAAAACATCAATGTTAAAGATTAGTAATCATTTAGCAAATTCCATCATGGTATTATCATTGTTGTTATTGTTGTAATTCACAAGTTAAATCCACGCTCTCTCTTTCTCTAAAAATTTATATATATGAGGGTTTAACTTGTGTGTTGCATCTCTCTAATGTCTAAATGAGAATGGGTTAGCGTGGATTTCATTAATATCTATAAAATATGAATTATCAATAAAATGAATAATAAGTGATAAAAATATGGTAGATCTCGTAAAAATTGAGAAAAAATGGCAAGATAGATGGGAAAGAGCAAGAATTTTTGAAGTAAATGCAGATTTAACTAAAAAGAAAATATTTATTACTGTACCATATCCCTATACCTCAGGTGTTTTACATATAGGACATGGAAGAAGTTATGTTAATAGTGATATTTTTGCTAGGTATTATCGAGCTAAAGGATATAATGTTTTATTCCCAATGGCATTTCACATTACTGGAACCCCAGTATTGGCAATTTCATCTTCAATAAAGAGAGGAGATATGAAAACAATCAAAAAAATGGAAGAATATGTGGTCTTACATGTGAAAAAAAAAGAAGATATAAAGAGGATTGTAAAAAGTTTCGAAAATCCTTGGAATTTAGTAAGATACTTTTCTGAAAAAATGAAATTTGATTTTAAATCAATAGGAATGAGTTTTGATTGGACTAGAGAATTTACTACAGGAGATGAAATATATAATAAATTTATTGAATGGCAGTATTTAAAATTAAAAGAAGCTGGATGTTTAGAAAAAGGAGAATATCCTATTTTATATTGTCCTCGTTGCGATAATGCTGTTGGAGAAGATGACATAATAGGAGGGGATGAATTAAATTTAGATATTGTAAAATATTATTGCTTGAAATTTTCTCATGAAGACGTGTTTATAATTGCATCTACTTTAAGACCAGAGACAATATTTGGAATAACAAATTTATGGATAAATTCTAATGAAAATTATGTTAAGGTTTTAGTAAATGGTGAAGCTTGGATAATTTCTGAAAAAGCAGTTGAAACTTTAAAATATCAGAATAAATCAGTTAAGATAATAAAAAAATTTAAAGGAGATCATTTAATTGGAAAAAAAGTAAGAGGAATTATTGATAATCAGGAATTAATTATCTTACCTGCAGATTTTGTTAATCCGGAAATCACAACAGGAATTGTTTATTCTGTTCCAGCTCATGCTCCTTATGATTACATTGCCTTAAGAGATATTCAAGAGAATCAATCTTTTTTAGAAAAATTTCAAATTAATGAACCGGAGATTTCAGCAATTAAACCTATAAAAATAATTGATTTAAGGCAAATTAATGAATATCCATCACAACATTATTGCAACAAGTACAAAATTTCTTCAATAAGAGATAAACAAGCATTAGAATTAGCTACAGCAGAAAACTATAAGAATGAATATTATAATGGAATTTTAAATGATAAATGCGGAAAATATGGAGGTAAAAAGGTAAAAGATGTAATTCCAGTGATTATTGAAGAATTGAAAAAAAGTAACAAAATAGATTTCTTATACATGCTGAATGTTAAGGATGTAAAATGTAAATGTGGCAAGAAGATAATTATTTCTATACTCAAAGATCAATGGTTTTTAAACTATAATTCAGGCAATTGGAAAGAAAAAGCCCTTAAGTGTCTGAATCAACTTAAAATAGTACCTTATAAATATAAAACAAATTTTATAAATAATTTTAACTGGCTTGAGAAGCGACCTTGTGCTAGAAAAAGAGGTCTTGGAACACCATTTCCATTTGATAAAGGCTGGATTATTGAACCATTAAGTGACTCCACGATTTATATGGCTTTTTATACAATTTCTAAAATATTAAAAGAAAATAATATTCAGCCAAAGCAATTATCTCCGGAAGTTTTTGATTTTATCTTTCTAAAAAAGGGAAATATTGATGAAATATCTTCTAATAATAATATTGATAAAAATTTATTAAATAAAATGCAATTAGAGTTTCATTATTGGTATCCCGTGGATCATCGACACACTGCTATCATGCACATTTCAAATCATCTTAGTTTTTATATTTTTCATCACGTAGCAATTTTTCCTGAAAAATATTGGCCAAAATTAATAACTTTAGTTGAACCTGTTATTAGAGAGGGACAAAAAATGGGAAAATCTAAAGGAAACGTAATACCTCTTGCTGAAATTCAAAACAAATATTCTGCAGATTTATTTCGATTTTATATTTCTCATGGAGCAGACTTACAAATGCAAATTAATTGGCAAGAAGATAAGATTCAATCTGTTAATAAACACATTCTAAAGTTTTACAATTTCATGAAAGAAAATATAGAAAAAATCAAAGATTTCTCAAAAGATATTAAAGATTTAAAAAATCATTATCCTCGTGCTATTTTATCCAGAATTATTGGCAATTTCTTTCAAGCTGATAAACATTTAAGTGAGTTTAACATTAGAAAATACTTGCAAGTTGCATTTTATGAGAATTTCAAGCTACTTCAAGAACTAAAAATGTTTTCTAAAGAGAAAGAAGTAGATTTTCTAATAGTTTTCAAGGAAATTTATCAAGAGTGGTTAAAAATGTTATCCTTAGCAATTCCACATGTTTGCGAAGAATTATGGGAATTAGCCGGAAATAAAAATTTTATTTCAACTGAAAAATGGACATCTTTTAACAAAAGTCTTATAAATCAATCATTAGAATATGAGTTAGAACAGGTTGAAAAAATCATTGAAGATATTTTAAAAATAAAAAAAATGGTTGGCTTAAGAAAAGCAAAGAAGATTTTCATTTACATGGCCCCAAAATGGATGAATGAAATATTTAATGAAATTCATGAAAACAAAATTAACTCTAAGCAAATTCAAAAATTAATAAAAAAATATGAAAGATTAAATTCAAAGAATAAGGTCGTGTCTTATATTCAAGAACAAATAAAGAAAAAAATATGGGAAAAACAATTTCCTAAATTAGATGATTCCATTTTATTAGAACGATATAAAAATTACATTGAAATGAAAGTTGGATGTAAAATCATTATTAATTCTGATTTTGATCCTAAAAACAAGTCATCTAAAGCTAGACCTTTTAAACCAGCAATTTATTTTGATATTTAATATTTTTAAAATTCTAATTTTATTTTTTCATTTATATAACTTTAAATAAATTTCTTACTCTAAAAAATAGAGCCGCTGAATTTTAATATTTAATTTCTTTGTATTTAAAAGATCATAATCCATAGACTTGTTTAGGTCCAAGAAACTCTGGAAATTTTTCAATTAAGTTTTTTCTAGCGAGATAGCATAAATGACACTCATCAACATACTTCTCTTCATGATTTATATTATATTCTTCTATTAGTTTTGTTGGTCCTCCTTCTAAAAGTGGTTCAATAATTGGGTGCGAATGTGGTTCATAATCTTTTATGATTTTAGAAAAAGACACCTGTAAATAGTTTCCAATACTCAATCCTTGACAGATGAAAACATTTCCAAAAGGATCTACGTGCACTCTACCTAAACTTTCGAGATCCTCATATTTACACTCATTTAATTCCTGCCATTCTTTTTTACACATGCTTTTATTCATTAAAGTATCAACTGCTCTGCCCCGATATCGAAGAGAACTTTCTTGAGAAAAATTTTTATCTCCAGAATCAGTAATTTCATTCATAATAATTTGAGGTTGATCAATGCATATAGAATAAATAGGTAACCTTAATTTTTTAGCGGCTTCCATTGCAATTTTAGCGTTATTCTTTTCAGTTGAATCAAAATGAAAATCATCATTGCTCACACTAAAGTCAAATAATCCAAGATCTTTTAATGGTTTTAACCAAATAATTGAATCTTGAACATTTGTTGCCCAATATGAATTTGTTACTATCCCTACATTAAATCCTGCCTTGCATGCTAGTTTTATACCTTCAATCATTATGGGATAAAATAAGAAAGGTTCTCCTCCTTCAAAATATATTTCTTTAACGGTTTCTAATCGTTTTGCTTCATCAAGCACTTTTTTAATTTGGCTAATCGTAAAAGTACCTTCTGACCGTGGACTACAATAAAGAAAACAATGATCACATTCAAAATTACACGAATAAGTTAATAAAAAATGAATTCCAGTAAGCATTTAATATTACCTTCTACAAAAGTGTTAAAAATCTATCTTATTATTAATCATAATCAGAGCCAATATATAAAACATTCTGAGAAAAGGATCCCTGATTTTAAATTGCTCTAATTATATCTTTCTATTTTCGATATTCTTCGAGATTTCTTCAATTCTATGGATTATTTTTTCTATACCGATATCTTTAACAATTACATCATGAGCTCTTTCTAAATCTTCTTTAGATAAATATTTTATATCCAAGGCAGTTATTAATACTACTGGTAAACCTGGTCTTTTAGAATTTATATAGTTTATTATGTCAAATCCAGACATGTATGGCATTCTAATATCGCAAACAACAAGCGAAATTTTTTTTTTCTTATCTTTATTTAAAATTGAAATAGCTTCTTTTGCTGATGTTGAAAAAGTGTAATCCAATTTGGAGAATTCTCTAGAATATAGCCGGAATAACTTGATAAATGATAAATTATCGTCAATTACAAGAACGACCATATAAATTCGCACCAATTTTATCTTTAAATGGTAGATGTATTTAACAAATTTATTTTTTTGTTAATTTTCTGACAATTATTTTTTAAACTCGTTCTCTTTTATTTTGTAAGAAACATTTTATCGTAGTAAAATGTCCTCCTAAGTTTTTAAAAATAACATCTGGCTCACTTCATTTCTAATATTTTTTATTATTTTGTTCCTATCAATCTTTACTCTTCTCTTTTTCAACCCTTTTTTTTTCAATTTGATAAGTTTTCTTAAAGATTTAACAGAATAATGTTTTACAATAATCTCTGCATTCTTTAAATTAATTTTAACTTTTTTAAAATTTCCTTCTAATAAAGCAATATCAGATAACATTAAATAAGAATATATTAAGCTTAAAAATGAAAAATTGTGTGCGGATTCTTTTTTAATTTGATTGGCAAACACCTTTAATTCATGTAATAGCTGAGAATTGGGATTTAAAATCCACTTTTTTAAGTTAATATTAAAGAATATTATCCTACAAAATATCTTATAGCTATAAAATAGAGTTGGGTCTTCAATTAATCCCTTTAATATTTCTATTGCTTTTTCTACATGTTTTTCATCCTTTTCCTTTAAACAATATGCCAAAGAAATTTTATAATAAGTTTTGAGACTTTCAGATTCAACACTTTCACTTAATTCTTTTAATTGACTTAATGCTTTTTTAGCATGATCAAATTTATTAGAATCTATATAACATAATATCAATCCAAATAATCCTTCGCCTATTAAAGTTTTAGAACCGATATTTTCACAAGTTTTAATACATTCATTATATCTCTTTATCGCATTTGAAAGATCTCCTTTGGACCGAAAAATATGTCCTAAATTAATATAAGATCTGGCATATTCCAGAAGATTTTTAATTTTTTTATTAATTTCCATGCTTTTAATAATTAGCCTTTTAGAGCGTTTTATATCTCCAATAGAAAGATAAGTTAAACCTAAATTATTAATACTTTTAGCATAACTCTGTAAATCTCCACTCTTTTCATATATTACTTTTGCAAGCTTGAAGTTTTGTATTGCCATATCATAGTCTCCAATTTGGCTCTTTAAAATGCCCATGTTATTAAGACATATACCGATAAAATGTTTATTATTTAAATCCTCAAAAATGGATACAGCACTATCAAGATAATTAAAAGCTTTATCCAAATGATTAAGCTGCCAATAAGCACATGCTATTAGATTTTGCACAATTCCTAATTCGAGCTTTAGATTCAACTCATTAAAAATCCTTTCAGCAGTAGATAGATGTTCTAATGATTTGTTTGGTTTTCCTTTATTTAGAAAATACCTACCTTTAACTTTTTCAAGCTTACCAATTAATTCCTTTTTTTCATTTTTCTCACTTTCAATTTCATTAATCTTTATTTCAATTTTATCCATCAATTCTTTACTTTCTTGAAATTTTCCAATAAAGCATAGACATTCTGCTTTAATTAATAAAACTTTAATATAGAGCTTTTTCTTATCTTCTTTTAAGCATTTTTCTATTATATCAGGGACAATTTTAAGGAAATTTTTATAATTTCCTTTTAATAAATAGCTATTAATCCTAAATAAGCTAAGCTCTAACCCAATATCTCCTTCTTCTTTAAATGTTTTTACGTGTTTTTCAATAAACGATTCTAAGTCTGAAAAATTTCCCTTTTCAAAATAAATTTGTGCTCTTTTAAGAATTTCTTTATTCACATAAAAATAAATTAAAATTCTTATTTTTAATCTTTTAGTATTAAGTTTTTCAAATAAATGCTTAATTGATAATCAATTAAAGTAAATAGTATTTTAACCTTTAATAAAGAAAAATGTAAGAACATTTATTTTTTATAGATGTACAGATTTTTAGAATTTAGCCGATTTTTTCAATTATAGTAGCGATTCCTTGCCCTCCACCAATACAAGCTGTTGCTAAACCATATTTTCCTCCTTCAACTTTCAATATTCTTGCTAATGTTCCCACTAAGCGAGTTCCAGTAGCCCCTAAAGGGTGTCCTAAAGCAATTGCTCCTCCCTTTACATTAACTTTCTTCTTATCAATACCTAATTGTTTAATAGCATGTAGCGGAACTATAGCAAATGCCTCATTAATTTCCCAATAATCTATATCTTTCACTTCCAAATTAGCTCTTTTTAAAGCCATTTTACTTGCAGGAACAGGACCACTTCCCATTATTCCTGGGTTCACACCTATCCAAGAAATAGAAAGAATTCTTGCTAATGGGGCAATACCTAATCTATTTGCTTTTTCTTCTGACATCAAGACACAACATGCAGCTCCAGCATTTAATGGTGAACTGTTTCCAGGTGTAATTTGAGGTGATTTTGCAATACCTTGAGAAACTAATCTTAATTTTTTCATGGCATCCATGTTTGTTCCTTCTCGAATTGATTGGTCATATTTTATGAGCTTTTTCTTTCCATCAGGCAAGGTTCCCTCAACTGGAATGATTTCACCATCGAAAAATCCTTCATTTCGCGCTTTTATGGCTTTTTCGTGTGATAAAATGCTCCATTCATCCATATCTTCACGTGTTATATCAGAGTTTTGTTCCCATAATTTTTGGGCAGTTTGAATCATTGAATAACCGGTTTTTAAATCATATTTAGCGTGATTGGGGTATTTAGTTTCATTGGCTAATTCTTCGTGTTTAATGACAAATTCGCTCCCTCGGGGAATCCTAGTCATGTGCTCCATTCCACCTGCTAATACAATATCAGCGTTTCCCGTTATAATTTCCATTGCTCCAATATGGATGCTACTCATACCAGAACCACACTGTCTTTCAACACCTAAAGAAGCTATGGTCTCTGGTAATTCTGAAAGAAAAATTAAATGGCGCCCTCCATATAAGAAATTCTCTTTCACTTGATTAGCACATCCCACTATTAATTCATCTATATCTCTTGCATCAAATTTAGCGTGCTTTACTAATTCTTTTATAACTATAGATAATAACACATCTGCAGGAATATCATGGAATACATCACGTTCAGGTTGGTTTGGTCTACTACGGGACATTGGAGTTCTTAGATAATCCACAATGACTACATTTCTTAAATTTTTCATTCAAAAATCACCAATATTTTACATCTAATTGATTATATTTTAAAAAAAGACTTATAATGATTTTATCTTAAATACTTCTCTTCCTATTATCATTTTATGAATCTGTGTTGTTCCTTGAGCATTCGAGAAAGCCATTGCGTCATGCAACATTATGTTTAATCTATCATTTTTCCAACCATCACCTGCCATCATTCTGATAACAGTTAAACAAGCGGATACTGCTGTCTCACAAGCGAACCACTTGCTCATTGAAGTTTCAGCACTATGTCTCAAACCCATATCTTCCATTTTAGCTGCCCTCCAAGCTAATAGTCTAGCAGCTTCTACTTTAGTGTGAAGGGAAATTAATTTATATGTTAAAGCTTGGCGTTCTGTTAAAGGCTTATCAAACGTTCCAGGATGATTTTTGAGATATTCAATACCAATTTTAATTGCTTCTCTTCCAATTCCACACATTCCAGCAGCTAAGCTCAATCTGGTTTTATCTAACCCTTTTAATGAATAAATAAATCCTTCTCCTTCATTTCCAATTAAAAACTCTTTAGGAACTGCCAGATTTTCAAATTTTAATTCTGAGATAAAATGAGCGTTCATTCCCCACCCTTGTACTCTAGAAATTTCTTTCCAACCTTTAAGATTTTTAGGTACTAAAAATGCACTAATTCCACGAGCCTTCATTTCTGGGTTGGTTTTAGCAAAAATTAAGAAATGCGTGGCGAAATCCACATTAGTTACTAACCTTTTACCGCCATTCAAGATGTAGTAATCTCCATCTTTAGTTGCTGTAGTTGTCATCGCTAGTGGATCGCTTCCTGGGGCTCCCGAATCTGTTAAGCAAAAAGAAAAATAGTACTTCCCCTCAGCAAAAGGTCTTAAAAACTTTTCTTTTTGCTCTTGCGTGCCCCCTTTTAAAATTGGTTGAGAAGATAAACCAGCAACCTCGAAAATTGTAAGACAAGAACCATATTCTGCAGCTAATTCTTCTGCGATTATGCAATTATCTATTGTTGAGTAATAGTTTCCACCATATTCTGGAGGTACCCAATATTTAGAAAATTTCTGTTTTATTTCATTTACTAAATTTTCGTTTAACTTGCGCTCTTTATTCATTTCTTCTATTAGGGGACGTATGGAGTTTTTAGCAAATTGCTTTGCTTCCTCCATTAAATTTTCTTGTTCTTCAGTTAATTTGAAAGATATACCATCATTCATTTTAAAAAATCACCTCCAATTTATTTCCCCCACATTCTTACCATTTCTCTTGTAATTAAATATCTTAAAATTTCACAAGTACCTGCAGAGATTTGCGTAATTTTTGCATCTCGGTAAAATCTTTCTAGAGGATATTCATCTGAATATCCTATCCCTCCTACCACTTGAATTGCATCTTGAGTTATCCTTACTGTAGCATCTGCAAGCCTATATTTTACTGCTGCCACGAGTGGACGACAATAATGTCCTTGATCTAACATTCTAGCAATCTGAGATATCGCAATTCGGCCTAATTCTATATCTGCAAACATCTCACTTAATTTAAATGAAATACCTTCAAAAGAGTAAATTGTTCTTTTGAATTGTTCTCTTTTGTGCGCATATTTATATGCCACCTCAAAAGCACTTCTTGCCAATCCGAGATATTGAGATGCTGTGAAAGTTCTCTCGCCATCTAATCCAAACATTAAAACCTCTATTCCCTCATTTTCTCTATGTAATACATTTTCGACCGGAACTTTGCAATTCTTAAAGCATAAATAAGCATTTGGCATTCCTTTTCGCCCCATATGATTGTATTCTTTTACCACTTCAAAACCGGGAGTGTCTGTCTCAAAAATGAAAGCAGTAATCCCTTTATGAGGCTTAACATCATCTCTTGTTTTGGCATATAAACATATATAATCTGCCACGCTACCATTTGTTATGAAACATTTCTCTCCATTTAGAATGTAATGATCTCCCTCTCTTCTTGCTTTGAGTCTCATCCCTCCTACCGCATCAGAACCTCCAGTAGGTTCTGTTATTCCAATTGCTCCAATTTTACTTCCATCAGCAATACCAGAAAGATATTTTTTCTTTTGTTCTGGAGTTCCAAATTCTATAATTGGTCCAGCAAAAAGGCAAGAAGAAGCACCAAATATACTTGCTATGGCATAGCTGAATGCACTTAATTCTTCTCCAAAGATTGTTCTATACAAAATGCCTTTACCTTGCCCCCCAATCTCTTTAGGAATTATCATATTTAAATAAGGTTTCATTTTCCTTAATGTTTCTATTGCTAATTCCTTGTTATTTTCTCTATCAATTTTTTCAGTAATGGGTTCAACATTTTCTTTGCACCATTTGCGTATTTCCATTCTAAAATCATTTTCTTCTTTAGTATAATATTGTAATCTTTCCGGCATGCAAGAAAAACCATATTCTAAGTTTAAATCCTTAAAAGATATTTGTCCTTCCATATGAACTAACCTTTTCTTTTCTATTAATTTTTATTTTCATAGCTAAAGATAATTATATATAATTTTGTTTCGTTTTAACTTAATAATTATTTTTTTCCTAAGAAATAATTTGAATGAAAATTTATTTTAAAGGGAAGATATGATCTTTTGATTTGAAGAACGATATTGGTGAATCTAATGGAAAAAGTTGCCATTATCGGAGTAGGGCATACTAAATTTGGGAGATTAGAAGGAAGAGATCTTTTAGATTTATTATGTGAAGCATCTTTAAAAGCTATTGAAGATTCAAATACTACTGAGAGCGAATTTCAATCTGTTTATGTAGGAGCAATGAGCGCTTATGCATATAATAAAATGAGTGGTGTGGCAAGCGCTTTAGTAGATAGAATTGGTCTCATTCCTGCAGCTGCCGATCATGTCAAGAATGGTCCTGCAAGCGGAGGATCTGCAATTAAGGCAGGTTTTCAAGCAATTGCTTCTGGTATGAGCGATTTAGTCTTAGTTGTTGGAGGCGAAAAAATGACTCATATAACAACTCCTGGATACATAACTTCAAATGTAGCAACAATCACCCATCATGAAATAGAAAGGATCCATGGCGTTTCTCTTCCATCTTTAGCTGGTTTAATGACTCGAGTTTATCTTGAAAAATTTAATGCCAAAATAGAATGGCTCTCTGATATTGCCATAAAAAATCACCATAATGGAGCCATGAATCCCATTGCTCATTTTCAGCGCACGATTGAAGATTTCATGGAATCTGCCATTAAGAAAGGCAAGGGAGAATGGAAAAATGTGCATAAATTCCTAAAAAGTGATATAACAAATCCAATTATTGCGGACCCTTTAAGATTATTCCATATATGTCCCATTTCTGATGGAGCTGCAGCATTAGTATTGTGTAATGCAGAAATGGCAAGAAAATACTCAGATTCTCCCATCTTGATTTCAGGTATTGGTCAAGCAACTGATACTCATGCCGTAATTGAAAGAGAAGATATCACTACATTAAAAGCTTTAAAAATAGCCTCTGAACAAGCCTATAAAATGGCTAAAAAAGGTCCTGGGGATATTAATGTAGCAGAATTACACGATGCTTTCGAAATCCTTGAAGCCGTAGAATCTGAAGATATTGGGTTTTTTAAGAAGGGAGAAGGTGCTAAAGCTGCACACGAAGGCTTGACCCAAATTGATGGAAAAATTCCCATCAATCCATCTGGAGGCTTAAAAGCACGTGGTCATCCTTTGGGAGCGACTGGTGTTGCTCAAGTGGTAGAGTTGGTTTGGCAATTAAGAGGAGAAGCTGGAAAAAGACAAGTTAATGGAGCTGAAACAGGCATAACTTGCAATTTTGGAGGTTTTGGCAATAATATTATTTCTATATTAGTAGAAAGAATGTAGATAATAGAATTAAAATTATATAATAGAAAAATACTATTTTATTTGATATGCACGAGGAAGAAATAAAACTTTTACAAAAAAGAGCCTTAAACTTTTTAGATAGTGCAAAAGAACGATTTCAAAAAGAAGATTGGGATTTAGTTTGCTTCATGGCAGAACAAGCAGTTCAACTTTTTCTAAAATCATTAATTTTAAAAGAAATTGGAGAAATTCCTAAAACACATTCCATAAGAAAATTATTAGGAATAATTAATCAAATAAAGGAGCAGAATATTAAATTTGAAAGAAAAGAGTTATTATTTTTAGAAAATGCTTATTTAAATTCAAGATATTTTAATTTTCTTTATAATAAAGAAGATGCTGAATTGGCAATAAGAATTGCGGAGGAGATATTAAATCTTTTCAAAATATATTAAAACATTAGCAAATTGGAATAAATTTTTCAAAAATTATAAAAAATACTTAAAACGCTTAAACAAGAGTTCAAAAAAGATATTGAAAGATGCTCACTTATATTTATTTGGGAGCATTTTGGAAGGTAAATTAGTCGGGGGAAGTGATATTGATATCTTAATTGTAGCTGATGTTCCTAAAAACCATATTAAAAGAGCTGAAATAATTGCAAAAATAGAGGAAAAGGCAGGCTTACCTTTATCTCATCCTTTTGAAATACATTTAATCACGAAAGAAGAGTTAGAAAAATGGTCAAAAATTTATAAGTTAAGATATAAAGATATTTCTTCTTTTATTTAGTAAAAAAAATTATATTAAAGATTTTACATTTTTTTCAATTATATTTTGCTCTTACCCAAATTGGAGAACTCCAGCCTCGTTCACCATTAAATTGAGTAGCGCGTACATAATAATAGGCTTCTTCATTATTTTTTAATTCTAAATCCTCATGAGCAAATTTTATTCTATCATCAAGAGGCACTCTTATGGCAATTGTTATTCCATTCTTGATGAGCTCAACACTTTCGAATTTTTTAGTTCCGCAAACCGTCACGATAATTATTGGTAGTTTATTTACAATGATCTCTTGCCCCATTAGGGCATCATTTATTTTGATTTTAATCCACATCCTTTCACCAGTAGTGGCATAACAGTTTCTTTCATTTAAATTTTTTATTAAATGCTTAGAATCTAATTTTTCAGAAAATATAGCAGCTAATCCTGGCCTATATCGTAGTATTTCAACTACATTTTTCATTTTTTCTTGACCTACAGTACATCCAGGATGAGTATAATGGTCATCTCCGCTTCCTATGAAACCAAGTTTAAATCCATTATTCAATGCCCAAATTACACTTCCTCTTTTTTTGTAGTTAACCAAAGGTCTATATGCACCTTTTATTGATTCACTTGAACCATGTTGGGAGTAGATTTCTACAACTTTTTCAAAATTAGGATCTACTTCATTCCATGAAGTTCCCATTATGTAGCTAATAGTAGAATGAGAAATTATTGCACAATTAACATTTTTTAATGCCTTGTATAATTGATGTTGATAACATCCATCTTTAGAAGCATAATCTACTAATGGTGCATCTTTTGCTGTTTCGAGAGGGAATAAAATAACTTTATCACTAATGGCTTCATATGGGCTTGGTTTACCTGTAGCCATTACAACATAAAAATTTCGTCCAGACCATTCATATGCAGGAATGGCTACAAATGATTTATCTGTCCAATCCTTACAATAATTAACCAACATATTCCAAATTTCATGCGTATAGGGATATAAAATATTCCTTCGTCCCTCCATGAATTCATTAGATCTTTGATTTAAATGATCGCCAAATGCAAAAAAGTCGAGCAAGGACACATTCTTAGCATAATGGAATGCATCTTTAGCCGTGCCTATTCCATCGGAAAATTCTCGCGTGTGAACGTGAGTATCACCCCAATATAATTGTTTTGATATATCTTCATCCCAAACAATTGGATTAGATGTACCGTGTATGTCTCTAAAGTGAGCTTTAATCTTTCCTATTCTGTCTTTCAATTCGGGATAAACTGGATAAGCTGAAAAATTAGTATTGTAGTATAACAATTTCTTAATGGGTGTTTCTTTTCCCTTAGGTTCCTTGAATGCCAAGCTATTTTCTAATTTACAATATCCTTTTTTTAAAATGGCAGTTTTAGGAAATATTAGACAATCATCTCCAGATAAATTGACGGTTCCATTAAAATTATAGTCCCTGTTTCCAAATTCATCCAATGCTACAATTTCAATATCTGCTGGTTTTTTTAAATAAACAGATGGAATTTTTATTAATAAAAATGTTGCTGGTTTAGAGACCATTGAAATATCTTTCTTTCCCACGCGGATATACTTGCTCTCATTTGGAAATTTAATGTCCATTGCACAATATACTTTATCAAAATAAGCAATATCTCCTGCAGTATTTAATTCATTTTTAATATTGTATTCGAATTCAATATATTCGCCTGGCTTTAGATTTTCTCTTATAATATATTCAATCATTAATTGAGAGTTTGTAGGCCTAATTCTGCCTTTCACGGATGATTTTATAGTACAAGATCCATCTTCAATGTTAATCTTTAACCAACCATAAGGAATGATAAACCGGAATCGGGTTTTTGTAGGATATTCCTTTTTAGCTTTAAAATGAATTTTTATTGATGTTTTACTGTTAACCTCCACTTTGTCTGGAACATCGAATCCTAAATCAAGATTATTATCTAGATCCTCCACGAAATCGAGATATTCAATATTTGTTATTTTACTATTCATTAATAATCACACAAATTAAGTAAACCAAAATAAAATAAAAATAATGAGAATAAAAAATAAATTTTTTTATTTTTTTCTCAATCTCTCTTCATACATTTTTTTCTTCTTCGCGTGTAATTCTATTATGGCTTGATTGAGTTCTTTTAATTTTTCTCCGTAGTATGGATATAAATATATGAATATCAAGCTTATCACGTGCATTATGGCTGGAGCTACAAACATCAATAATTTTATACCTAATAAAGCACTGGCACTCTGCGTTGGAGCACCTTGCACAAAACCAAAAGCCAATAATATTGAAGTAGCTATTATTGGACCAATGCTATCTGCGGGCTTGAAAAGAAGGGAACTTGTCCCTTGAAATATACTTTCACGACGGCTTCCATGCTTTAATTCATCTTCATCAATTGCAAAAGTCAAAAGAACAAAATCAAAAACATTGAATCCAGAGAACAAGGAGATTATTCCAATAAATATCCAAACTAAAATATTTAAATCAATAAAGGCTACAACTGCAAAACTCAAGATGCTTAATATAACATAGGCCCCCTTAAATCTTAGAATCGTACCACGAATTCCCCATTTATTTTCAAATTTCATGTACATGACTTGAGAGATAAATCCTATGCCATATAATATACCAAGAAATATTATAGGAGTTAATGTACCTTGTCCTAATATAAATAGGAAAGCGAATACAAATGAGTATCCCATTGCTTTGGCGATGTTATTAAAAAAGATATATCCTGTTCGAGTTAAAAATGCCTTTGATTTGAGAACATCTTTCATTGCCTGAAAGAAGGTATAATCTTCTTCTTTTCTCAACTCGGGACGTTCTTTTAAGTTCCTAACGACGTAAATATACATCAAAATTGAAATAATTGCAATTATTCCGTTAAACGCTTGGAAAATGACCAAACCCGCTTCAAAAATGCTTTGAACCATAATTACAGGAATTAATGCAATAAAACTGAAAATGTTAGCATAGAAATATAACTTATAACGAAATTTAACGCTATCAGTCATCTCTGACATTAAAGACATATATAAACCGATAATTAATGATAGAAAAGTATCAAAAATACAAATGCTTAATGTAAAATGGAGAAATATAATAATTTGGCTATCCCAAGACCAAGGAAACCACATTATAAAATAAAATACTGCCCAAAGAGGTCCAAAATATTTAATATATATTATTCTCCTGCTACCCCATTTATCTACATCGGTTTTATCACTAATGTGTCCCGTTAATGGATCATTTAAAGCATTGACAGTGGCATATATTATTTGTCCTATAATAAATAATGTCTGATCCAATTTTAAATAGTTCCAAAAGAAATTTACATACATCAAGACGAACACGCCTGCCATTAACGTATTTGGTATGTATCCAAGTGCATATGTTATCATTTCTTTTTTAGTTAATGACATGTATTCAGATTCTGTATTTTTCGACAATCCTTCACTCATGTTTTTAACACCTTCAAGAATTTAAAATTAAAATTAATTTATCAATTAAATTTCGATATTCAAATATAAATAATTTAATTTTTAAAAAATAGAAGAGAAAATGTAAAAAGAGAGTTGAAGAAATTATTTTTTAACTTTATTTAATATTAAAAATTTGATTGATTATCATGAACATTAATGAACAGATAATTTGGAAGAAATGTAAAAAATGCGGAACTTTGCAAGTATCTAATCATTTAAGATGCATTAAATGTAAAAATGGAGGATTTGATGAAATCAGAGCTTTTGGAGTACCAAGATTGATTTCTTTTACGCTTTTAACTTCTCCCCCTCTTGAGTTTAGAGATAAGGGGTCTTATTATTTAGGAATAGTGGAATTTGAAAATGGCATTAAATTACTGGGACAGATAACAAATGCTGAGGATTTATTTCTTGGAATGAAAATGAATCTTAAGATTAAGAAGATATGTGAAAACTTGGATGGAAAAGAAGTTAAAACAATAGTATGTGAACCTTATAAGAAATAAAAAATAATAAAAGTGGAAAATATGTATTTTAACGATAAATTAAAAGAAATTGTGGAAAAACGGAAAGAGTGGGAAGAAAAAACATTAGCAAAATATAAACAAAAAGGAGAAAGGAAAGAAAAATTCGAAACGCCTTCTGGTATTGAATTAAAAACCGTATATGGCCCCGAAGATATGAATATAAACTTTTTCAAGGATTTAGGTTTTCCAGGGCAGCCCCCTTTCACTAGAGGAGTCTATCCTAACATGTATCGCGGTCGAATTTGGACGATTAGGCAATATAGTGGGTTTGCTGATGCAAAAGAAACCAATAAAAGATTTAAATATCTCATTTCTCAAGGTCAAAAAGGATTATCAATTGCATTTGATCTTCCAACTCAAATGGGTTATGATTCCGATAATCCTCTCTGCGCAGGAGAAGTTGGTAGAGTTGGTGTTTCAATTAATTCATTGCAAGATTTTGAACAGGTATTTGAAGGTATTCCTTTAGATCAAATCTCAACAAGCATGACAATTAATGCACCAGCATCCATTCTATTAGCAATGTATATCACTGTTGGTGAAAAACAAGGAGTTGAGCAAAATAGGTTACTAGGTACGGTTCAAAATGATATTTTAAAAGAGTATGTTGCAAGGGGTACCTATATTTTTCCACCAAAACCTTCTTTAAGACTTACTGCAGATATTATTGAATATTGTAAAGAAAATCTTCCACGTTTCAATACCATAAGCATTAGCGGATATCACATGAGAGAAGCAGGTTGTAATGCAATTCAAGAAATTGCTTTCACCTTAGCAAATGGAATTACTTATATTGAAGAAGTTCTTAAAAGGGATATTGATATTGATGAATTTGCTCCCAGATTATCATTTTTCTTTACAATTCATAATAACTTTTTTGAGGAAATTGCAAAATTAAGAGCTGCGAGGAGATTATGGGCAAGAATTATAAAAGAACGATTTGATGCCAAAAAACCAGAATCCATGAGATTAAGATTCCATGCTCAAACAGCAGGGGTAACACTTACAGCTCAACAACCGGACGTAAATATAATTAGGACTGCATTTCAAGCATTAGCAGCAGTATTAGGCGGTACGCAATCACTTCACGTTTGTGGATTCGATGAGGCTTTAGCATTGCCAACAGAAGATTCTGTTAGATTATCACTAAGGACTCAACAAGTAATAGCACACGAAACTGGTGTTGCTGAAGTAGTAGATCCAATTGGGGGTTCTTTTTTTATAGAACATTTAACTAAAGTTTTAGAAGAAAAAGCGATTGAATACATTGAAAAAATAGATAAAATGGGAGGAATGATCAAGGCAATTGAGAGTGGATACATACAAAGAGAGATTCTCAATAATGCTTATCTTGAACAAAAGAGGATTGATGAAGGATTAGATAAAAGAATCGGTGTTAATATTTATAAAACTGAAAACCATGTTAAAATAAATATATTTAGATTTAATGAAAAATTCGAAAGAGAGACAGTTAATAATCTAAAAAAGTTTAAAATAAGTAGAGATAAGAAAAAAATTGAAGAATCTTTGAATAAACTAAGAGATGTGGCGAGATCTTCTGAAAATATCATGCCTGTAATGATTGAAGCGGTTAAAAGCTATGCAACCATAGAAGAAATCTGTAACATTTTAAGAGAAATTTTTGGTGAATATAAAAGCCCGCAAGTAATCTAATATTAATTTTCTAATTTTATGAGTTTTAAATTAATTTATTGGTAATGTGATGGCGAATTTTGCTCCCTTAAACCTTCCTTTGGATATTGCTTTAATGGTGCCTCCGTGTAATTCTACGATTTGTTTTGTTATAAATAAGCCCAAACCGGAACCTTTTATATCCAAGAAATCAAATTCTTCTCCAACGCGCTCAAATTTACCAAATCTAATAAAAAGATTATCTAATTCTTCTTTTGTAAACCCTATTCCATTATCTTCTACTGAAAAAATGACTTTATTATGAAAATCATCTAAACGAATTTTAACTTTCCCGCCAGGTGGAGTATTTTTTATTGCGTTAGAAATTAAATTAGTAAATACTTGTTCAATTCGTATTGAATCTATATTACATGTAAAACTATTAGGAATTTTAGTTTCAAGCTGAACACCACGAGATTTGGCATAATATTGCATTTCATGTACTATATCATTAATAATTTTACATAAATCACTTGGTTCTTTCTTAATTTGTAATTTTTTATATTCTACTCTTGAGACATCAATTAAATTATTAATTAGATATTCAAGGCGATCTTTATTTCTTCTAATAATATCAAGCATTTCTAAGATTTCAATATTTAACTCCTCTGAATAAAATTCTTTGAAAATTTCACAAGACCCACTTATAGCCATCAATGGCGTTTTAAATTCATGTGAAATTGTTGAAATTAAATTTTTTCTGATTTGATCTAATTCCTTTAATTTATTCATTTCTTCTTTAATTAACAATTCAATCTCTTTGCTTTTAGTTATGTCACGAATAAATGTAATAACTGTATTTCTTGAAAAATAAAGAAATCTAATTTCATAAAACCGTTTTTCTTGTTCATCTTGAATGCTAAACTCGATTAAATTTTGTTGCTTGGTATTTATCGTTTTCTTAATTGTATTTAAAATCTCTTCTTTTTTTTTAGAAGGCATGTAATCTACTAATTTTTTATTAAGAATCTCTTTAGGTAAAAATAAATTAACTGCTTCTTTGACTTGATAGTCAACGATCGTTCCATCTTCTTTTATCAAGAAAAAAAGATCGGGTATTGCTTCTATGATTTTTTGAAATTTTTTTTCAGATTTAATAAGATTTTCTTCCATCCTTTTTTGTTTAGTAATATCTAAAAGTTGGGCAATTGTATTAATACCCTCATTTCCTTCAGTAATTACAGTAGAGATGATTTCTATTCTTCTTAATTCACCATTTTTCCTTCTAACATTAACTTCATATCGAGTTGGAACGACTTCTCCTCTTTGTCTTTTGATATAGTTGTCAACTACAAGTTCTAAACTTTTAGGTGGTAATAATTCTCTGAAATCTAAATTAATAAGTTCTTCTCGAGAATATCCTAAGATTTCACTTAATTTATTATTTACAAATTTAATTTTATAATTATTATCAACAATTAAGATTCCACTATGAGAACTTTCAACGATAGATCGATATTTTACTTCACTTTCACGTAGTTTCACCTCTGCTTTTCTTTGTTCTGTAATATCGATCGTAGAAACTACAATTAAATCTGGATGAATAAAATTTAATTTTGCATGAATAGTTCTTTTTTCTCCTGTAGTTTTAAAAGTATAATCAAGCTTTATTTCAATAGGTACCTGCTTTTCAAGGCACGTGAATAATGCTGATAAATTCGCAGGATCATTTTTATGAAAATCTCGTGCTTTAACACCGATAAGTTCAGTAATTTTCCCTTTTGTAGCTAGTAATGCCGCATTATTAAAATCTGCCAGAATTAAGTCATTTCCAACTTTTTTCCAAATATAAATTGGAGTAGGTATTTCTTTGAAAACCGATTTGAATTGAATTAGTGGTAATGAATCTTCTTTAATATTATGTTTCGGCATTAATACTCATTTTATAGAATCTATTTTTACAGATTAAAAACGATCCCATCATATGTTTTAAAATCTTAAAAAAGCCATAGTTGATATTTTTTCTACTTATCTGATAATGATTCTTAATTTTTAATATTAAAAAAATATTTCTAGTTTAATCTTTTTACCAATAAGTTTCAAATCTTCATTATTAAATCATTTATTGAGGTCGACTTTCATCAAATTAATGATTCTAATAAATAATTTCAATTTGGATTTTGTAACATTAAGAGTTGATGTTTCAAAGCAAATTTTTAATCATAAGATTATTTATTTTTATTAATTGGTAATTTTATTGTAAATTTAGATCCTTTAAATCTTCCTTTTGATTGGACAAGAATGGTGCCACCATGCTTTTCTATAATCTCTTTAGAAATGAATAATCCAAGTCCAGACCCTTTAATATCTAAAAATTCAAAATCTTCTCCAATTCGGTCAATCTTGCCAAATCTAGTAAAAAGCTTTTTTATTTCATTTTTAGTTAATCCTACTCCAGTATCTTTTACTTCAAGAATTGCCCAGTTATCTTCCGTTTTCAAACTAATCCTAATTTTTCCTTTTGGAGGTGTATTTTTAATGGCATTGGAAATAAGATTTGAGATTACTTGCTCCATCCTTATAACATCGATATCTAAAAATAATTTATCAGGGATGTCCATTATTAAATCTATTTTTCTTAAATTAGAATAAGATTGCATTTCGTTTACAATTTCTCTAATAATAATGCAAATATCATGAGATTGCTTGTTCAAAAGTAATTTCTTATATTCAGATCTAGATATATCAAT
>Ga0190360_1000269_pt1 | contig 29518 bp, 28 predicted proteins | sample 48721834_MG_FD_161271 | JGI IMG/M metagenome (GOLD analysis project Ga0190360, IMG submission 161271) | Hydrothermal vent microbial mat bacterial communities from Southern Trench, Guaymas Basin, Mexico - 4872-18-3-4_MG | ecosystem: Environmental > Aquatic > Marine > Hydrothermal vents >...
GTTGTTGGGTTGGCTTCTAAAACCTGATATCCAGCCTCCACCATGGGCGAAAATAACAACCGGAAAAGGGGCTTGTCCCGTGGTAGGGTAGTATATATCGATCTTATAAAGCTTTTTGCTCTCTCTTTTGTAAATTTTAGTATAAGGACCAACAGATGATTTCTTAGGGACATCCAGCGGTAGTTTCCCAAAAAGAGTTTTCTTTATATTCTTGAAGTTCGCAAGCAAGATGAGCACTAAGGCAATAAAAAGGTTCCAAATAGCGACAATCGGAACGCTTACAAGAAACAGAAGCTTCAAAATTCTGATAATTCTCGCTTTGATGGCATTCAAACAAACCTTCTCCCTCAAAGCAATGATACCATTGTTGAACGAATAGTTTGAAACGCCGATGCAGGTATATCTGTGGCTTATCCCTTCTCAGCGCCTGAAACTATTCCAACACTAAAATATCTGAGGAGAATTGGGTAAAGTATCAATATTGGTATAACGGTGATTATTATTGTGGCGAATAAAAGCGCGCAGTATAGACTAAGATTAGAGTGAAACCTTTGCGAAGATCAAGATATTGTAGATGGATATGTAATTGGCACTCAACAGAAAAGAACCCGGGACCTTCAAAGAAAGAGCGTTCCCAAGGCCTATTATTGCTGTCAAGAATGTGAGAAAAAGAATGATTCTTTCAACGTTGATGATGACCTTGCGATTGCCTTTGTTGAAGATTTGGCGATATTCATCGGTTTACTGTATATTAATACTTGAATAAACTTGTGAAAAGGGGGAGAGAGTTGTGAGAAAGATTTTCTTCTTTGTTTTAGCGTGTCTTGCCGTTATAAACTTTGCCTCTGAAGAGATAGATGCACTTTTTTCCCAAGCGAGATCTGCTCGAGATTCTGAAAAGATGTTGCAGATAATTCAAACACTTGAATCGCGAAGCGATCTGAACGAAAACAGCATGTTGCTCACAATACTCGCCGACTGTTATCTTGAATATGGAGATTGGGGTGTTGCGAAAGAATTGAAAGAAAAAACACTCGAGCAAGCAAGAAAGTACGCAGAAGCAGCCGTGAAGTTGGACAATCAAAATGGTAGGGCACATTACATCGCTGGTGCTGCTATAGGAAGACTTGCCCAGTACAAAGGCATCATCCAGAGCTTGTTCATGCTTGGAGATTTCGACAAATACATAAACAAAGCAATATCTCTTCTGAATGAGAATGACGAAAGAGAAAGGCTCTACAAAACCTTTGCCTTGATAGCCTCAGGTATGAGATACAGAGATGTCCCATGGCCACTGAACGATTACAAAAAGTCTGAACAACTGCTCTTCCAGGCTGCAGAACTGACGCCAAACTATTCAAACATCTACCTCGAGTTGGGTCTTTTGTACTTGAAGACGAAAAACAAAGAGAAGGCAAAAGAGATGTTCCAAAAAGTCATTGAGATGGAGCCACACCCACTGCTTGTAGCAGCACACTCTCAGGCGATCAAAACGGCACAAGAAGAACTTGGGAAGATGAAGTAATCCTCCTTGAATCACAGCTGTTGAACCTTTATCTTCTGAGCAAGGGCAACGCTTTGCACCTGTTTGGTTGCGCGGTGTAGACTATACTTGTTCGAGGCTGTGCGATTTTTCATTAGCTCTGTCGAAATTCAGTCAAAGGGAGGCTCTGGTGTGATGAGAGAACTTGAAAGCAGATGGAAAAATCTTCGCACACAGAACGTGCGGTTGCTTTTCGATCGAGAATCTTTGTGAATCTCTCAGCCAAAAGACAACCCCATCTATGGTTTATTTCACCATTCTGGGGGTGTTTTTGATTCTCAAATGACTTGCGGAAACTTTCAGTCTTTCACGACTTACTCAAAAGTGACTTTGCTTCTTTCAAAGATGGTATCTTTCCAGAGAAGACTATCTTTCCATTAATTGCCACCGCAGGTGTGGCAAGCACTCCACGATCGATAATTTCGTTGATGTCTTCAACCTTCTTGATGACTGCATCGATTCCAAGCTCTTCGACTGCCATTTGCATGACCTTTGCAGTTTGTTTGCACCTGGCACATCCACTACCAAGTACTTCGATCTTCTTCGCCACGTCCTTACCTCCCCTTCATCGCGCTATTGCACCATAAATCATGCCAAAGATCGTTGAAAAGATTACCACAAGTGAAAAATATGTGAATGCCTTTTTCTTACCAAGTAGCTTGGTTATGACTATCATGCTCGGTAGGCTCAGCGTGTTTCCAGCCATGAGCAGAGCCAACGTTGGTCCCTTTGCCATACCAAGATCAGTCAAGGCTTGGACTATTGGCACCTCTGTGAGCGTTGCAAAGTACATCAAAGAGCCAATTACAGAACCTATAAGAGTGGACACAAAGTTATTTTTCCCAAGCAGCGTAACAACAACATCTTGTGGCAACGACTTTGTAATGAGTCCAGCAAGAAAGACACCAATGAAAAGATAAGGTAGAATCTTCTTTGCAAAGTCCCAACTTTCCATCAACCAAGACTTGGTTTCTTCCTTTGAAAAGCCGAAGATTGCCATCCCAGCCACAGAAAGTCCAACAGCACTCAAAGAAAGATTTTTCACTGGCTGAGCCAGCTTCAATCCACTCAAAACCAAGAACAAGATCTGCATAGCAAAAAAGATCACACCTTTGAAATTACCCTGTGTCTGTGACGCAATCATAAAACCTTCATTAGATCTTTGTTCTTTCTGAAAAAGTAGCTCCATGATGATTCCAACCAAAACGGCGGCGCTCAACGTTGCTACAATTCTTGTAATTCCAAGCTCCCAACCGAGTACTCGTGCCGTCAAAAAGATCGCCGCTATGTTTATCGCAGGACCTGAAAACAGAAAGGTCACGGCGGGACCTATTCCTGCACCCTTTCTGTAGATGCCACCAAAGATGGGCAAAATTGTACACGAACAAACAGCCAAGATTCCACCAGATACGGCGGCAACAGGATAAGAGACTACTCTTTTTGCTCTGGGACCGAGCAGTTTCAAAACCGCGTCCTTTTTCAGCATCACTGTGATAGTTCCTGCAATGAGAAAAGCTGGTACAAGACACAACAAAACGTGCTCTCTTGCATATTCCTGGAGTAAATAAAAGCCATTGAGAATGCTTTGATCGACCACCGATGTGCCAAACGGTATGAAATAAAAAGCCAAGAAGACCAATGTTATCAAGACGAATACCTTCATTTTCTTCCTCCTTCTAACTTAGATTGCAAGTACTGAGTGGTTTGGAGAACTGCTCTTTTGCATCCTTCAAGATCATTTCTAAGCATTGATGATTTTGCAGGAATCTCTTGTTCAGTGAATAGTAAACAAAACTCCCCTCTTTTCTGACTTCAACGATTCCAAACCGCTTGAGTACATTCATATGCTGAGAGATGTTTGGCTGCGTCGTGCCGATGACTGAATATATCTGACAAACACACAGTTCTCTGTCCAGTAGAAGAGAGAGAATCTTCAGTCGAGTTTGGCTAGAAAGAATTTGGCACAGTTTGTGAATTTTCAAATAACCATCTCCTTATATAAGTCTTCACTTATAACCTAAATGAGAATTATAGATCTTCTCCATTCTAAAACTCCTCGATTCATTAAGGAGATACAGAATGGAACAGATTGAAAACCAATCATTTTCTAATTCAACTGAATGATACAATATTTTTGAGTAGGAGTGGACTGCTCCGAAGGGCTTAACCCTATGCCCGCTGAGGTGGAGATTGAAACATTAGACAAACTCTTAGATAATCTACCATATGTTGAGTACTCCATTGTTGAAGCGGGAATTCCCTTATTTCAATGAGAGGAGGAAGTCAATATATAACAAAAGAGGAGCCTTTAAGCTCCCCTTTTGCTTTTCCTGTTGCATGATTTATCTTATCTTCTTCTTGCTGCCTTCTTTGCTTGTGAAATCATTCTTTCCTTTCTGGCTTGGTTAATTAGATCTTTGTGTTTTAACTGCGCGATTCGTATTTCTCCAAAGAGTTCTAACATTATTTCCACCCCCTTAGCTGATTTTGCTGGATCCATATGGAATCGGTCATCTTAATTTTGTTCTGCTTCGTGTTCGGTGCCCTCATTCTTAGTTTCATCTACTGCACCTCCCTTGATCAAGGTGGAGCGGATTTCGAGCATGTTCTGTGTAATGATCTAAGCTGCGATCCTTGAGACATTTTGTGATTACCTTAAGTACCATACCGTCCACCTCCTGTTCGACAACTGAAAAACTTCTTTGTGTTTGATCATAATCTTACAATAACAATATATCATACCGTTCGATGATTGTCAAACCATTTTGATAACATTGTGATTACGATGTGATAACAAAAGTATCGATATATCCTTCATTATGAGCATATCGGCGGTACAGTTTGATGATTATAAAACTATGTGGTATATTAGATATGGAGGTTAGATGACTATGAAACTAATGTATTTGGAGATTATAGAGACCATAATGGGAACACTGTTTGCCACTAATCGAGGAAATGTGTTGAAGGAGATCAAATCACTGAAGTTAGATTATCACATGAATGAACGCACGAAGGCTTTTTGTGATTCACTCAATTCAGAAAAAGATTGGACAGTGAAAAGGATTCGTCAAATCGCTCGATCAAACTCTCACATGTTTCTATTATTCAGTTTTTTCTTTCCAATTCTTGCGGACAAAACCATGATAACTCTGAACGAAGCTATAAGCTACGCAGAACAACACTTTGACGAAACAAAAGACGTCTTTCTTGATCAGCTAAAAGAAACACTTGGACTTGAGCGTTCTTGTACGACCAAAGAACTGAAACAAAAGCTTGATGAACATCCTGCTTCAAAGTGGTTTGTCTCCCAAGTTATCGACTTTCCTGATATGGCCAAAACAGTTCTCATCCAGGGATTTGATAAAATCTGCTCCTTTTACAAAGAATCTGGCTTGATTGATGAGAATCGAGATGCAGTTGAGAAAGCGATGCGTGGCATGAAAAAACCTGACTTCAGCGACGAGCTTGCAGAAGTCCTTCATTATTACCTTAAGGAAAATGTAAAGTCAATAGAGATTGTTTCCCTTCAAAATACCATGCCGTTCACAATAGTTCATAGAAAAGATCTTACAGTTATTGGAACTCGTTCTCTTGAAGTCAAAAATCTGTTCTTTGGACAGCATTTTGCAAGTCTGGGTCTATCGGTTTTGAAAGATCTGAGTCGACTGAGGATTTTGAAGCTACTTTCGAAAGAAGAGCTTTATCTCGATGAAATAGCCAAGAAGCTCGATCTTACTAAAGCGACAGTGTGTCATCACGTGTCAATGCTACACAATCTCGGATTTGTGGTTTCAGAGAAGCGTGGGGTCAGGACCTATTTCCGCTTGAATCGTGACAATTTTGAGCGCTTTCTTTCGATACTTTCAAAAGAATTGAGGGTAAGCTCATGAAAGCGAAGCTGGGTTACCGAGAACTTTACGAATTGTTTGCTGCCAGTTATTTCACAAAATCAGGATCTCTTGTTACAAAAAAATTGAAGACTTTTGGCATAGAATTTAGGCCTTCAGAGGAACTTATTTCCTTCAGGGACAAACTTTTGTCAAATCAAAGTGTCTCAGTGAAAGTAGTCCTGAGTTTTCTTTCAGAATTGAGCACGGGAAGGTGTTTTTTCTTTGCAAGACCTCATGAAAACGATGAGATTATAGAGCTTGAACAGGAAATTGATTATATAGAAAAGAATTTTCAAACACTGCTGTCAGTTTTCAAGAAAAATTATCTGCTAAATTTGCTTCATCTCGAATCCTTAGAAGATTTGAGCACAGCAGATGTTGAAAAAGCCATTCACAGCATTAAAGATGCCACAAAGCTAACGCGTTGGTTTCTAATTCAGTTGGCTCTTTTCCCTGATACCGCACTGGATCTACTTTTATCTGGCATTGAAACTCTAATAAAAACTTATGTCTCTTCAAAACTGAGAAACGTTAATTTGCCCGTTGCAAAAAGACTGTTGAAGAAGAAACAAATTGTTTTCGAAGCCTTCGAGAACTACGCGGAATACTATTCTTTACCGATCAAGGGTAAGAATGTTTTCCTATCTTTTCAAAATTCTTTACCACACAACAGTTTTGGTAATGTTGATATTCCTGAAATGGGCTGGCTTGTCATTATGGGGACTTCAGAGATAACAGAAGACTTCGCATATCAGGTGTCAATGGAATCTTGGCTAAATGACTGTCTAAAAGCCCTTTCCGATGACAATAGGAGCAAAATTATCAAGATTTTAAGCAAAGGACCTCGAGAGCAGAGAGAAATTGTCTCGCTTCTCAATCTCGGTAAGTCCACAGTTTCACACCATATAGGTGTTCTCCGCGGAGCCGGATTTGTTGTTGACACGCCAGATCATCGTCATCTTCAGTTGAACAAGGAGCGCATTGAAAAGTTCTTAAAGGAATTCAGACGCTACATTTATGATTAACATCAGCATCATGTCGAACAACCAGAGCACGACGAACAACTGCTTGAAGAGCACGACGTACCTTGGCTACCATGTGTGTTTGCAATGAGAGGAATCTGTTTCTCCATTTCGCCTTTGCATACAGAGCACTTTGGAGCCCTTTCTCCAATTTTCATCAGTACCTTGCGCTTTTCGCCACATTGCTTACAAACATATGTGTATAGAGGCATGTGTTCTCCCTCCTAATCGACTGTTATTGTTTTCGACAAATTACGCGGTAGATCAGGATCATTTCCCATTTTCACTGCAAGATAATACGCGAACAACTGTAAAGCCGGAAGTCCAAGAAAAGGTGGTAGTATCGCGTGGCAATCTGGATACCTTATTACTTTGTGAACATTGCTCTCTATCTCAGAGCTTTCATTCGTCACCGCTATTGCCAAGCCATTTCTACATGTTACTTCGTTGATGTGAGATAAAATCATTCGCGCTTGAGAGTCATGAGTGACAAATACAATCGGATAACCTTCTTTTACAATTGACAGAGGTCCGTGTTTGAATTCAGAGGAGTACATTCCTTCACAGTGATTGTAGACCACTTCCTTTATTTTCAAAGCTCCTTCGAGAGCGAGTCCATGAGTAATTCCATAACCAAGGACGTACATATCAGAAAAATCGATATCATCTTGTAAGAGTTCTTCAATTTGCGATGTGGCAAGCTCCAGTGATTGCTTCACGAGTTCGGGTAAGCGCTTGGTTATTTCCATGTACTCACTTTCTTCTGACATCTTTGCAGCCAAGTAATAAAACGTTAGAATCTGGTTCATGAAGGTTTTAGTTGCGGGCACCGAGATTTCGAGATCGCAGCATAAAGGTATATTCAAAGAGCTCCGCATCATTATAGTCGATCCAACGACATTAACCAAAGAGAGTATCTTTGCCTTACCTTCGCAGGCATTCAAGATATTTATCGCATCCTTTGTTTCACCGCTTTGGGAAACGAGCACAATAGTATCTTCTTTACTCAAAGTGTTTCCAAAATTTTCGAGAAATCTACCTGCTTCGCATGGAAACACGGCTTTTGAAGCCATTCTTGCAAAAAAATAACTGCCTATTACACACGCGTGGTATGAAGTTCCAGAACCCACGAGGTACGTGTACCTAGACTTGGCAAGTGTGTTGACATACTTCATCAGATTTGTGTCGAATTTCAGATATTCCAAAAGTGCGTGAATCCTTTCAGGCTGCTCGTATATTTCCTTCAGCATGAAGTGAGGATATCCCGCTTTTGTAGCCGCTTCTGCAGAGATGTCCATAACTTGGGGAACTCTGTTTATTTTTTCGCCACTTTCTATGTGTCGTATTTCATACCTATCAAATGTGAATTCGACATATTCTCCATCTTTCAGAGGCACTATTCTCTTTGTCAAAGGGATAATTGATGGAAGATCCGAAGAGGCGCAAACAAAGCCATCGCCTATTCCAAGGTACAACGACGAGCCTTGTTTCACGCAGTACATTTTATCGTCATCGATTCTCGTAATCACACATGCGTAATCACCTTTGAGAATTTCAGCTCCCTTTCTAATGGCTGTGTCCATGTTTCCAAATTCATCATAGTATTTCTCAATTGCGTGCACTACCATTTCACCATCGTTGTCTCCTCGAACTGTATGCCCTTCTTGAACGAACATCTTTTTCAACTCTATGGTGTTAACTATGTTACCATTGTGCGCTCCTATCATGTCCTTGTCGCAGTCGTAGTGTGGTTGAGCATTCTTCTGCATTGGAACCCCAAAAGTAGCCCATCGTAACTGTGCGATTCCTTTGAAGCCGGACAATTCATGGAATTTGTATTTGGCGTTCACCTCTTCCACAGTGCCAACATCCTTTCGCAGCTCGCATGATCCATCTTTTGACACGGTTGCGATACCAACTGAATCATAACCTCTGTAAGTGAGACGCTTAGCTGCTTCCAGGAGTATCTGACCCAAATCACTGCGCTCTTTCTGAAATATTATTCCAAATACACCACACATCCTCTGGCCTCCTCATATGCGATAGGATTTATTTTTCTTGATTAGTGTAGCCTGCATTGGTATTATACGATAAGGTGGTGCATATAATTGAGCTCTAAAAGCATAGCTTTTGGGAAGTTTGTCAGAAAACACATCACAAATCACAAATCATTCAGCAGGTGGATGAGAGCGGGTATTGGCCTTGAATCTTCAAGACGATGGCTTGTTGCAAACCTGAAGCCATCTTATACAAGATGGGTTGACTACATAACCACAAAAACAATTTCAGAAGCTCTCAAGGGTGAAAAAGTCGCTTGGGTCAATTTGTTCTTTCCAGGAGAAATTTTGGCCACGTTTGGGTTGAAGACAGTTTCCGCAGAAGGTCTTTCCGGAACATTATCTTCAATGCATCTTGACGATATAGCAATACAAAAAGCCGAAAGCATTGGAATAAACAGAAGTTTATGCACTTTCCATAGAGCATCGGTTGGAGCTTCTGAAATGAACCTGTTCCCCGCTCCAATTGCGGTTTTCACAACTAACATCCTCTGCGATGGCAACTTGCCGACATTTGCATTTCACGCAAATTGCAGAAAACGTCCGTTCTTTGTAATAGATGTTCCAAAACATATTTCTAAAGAATCTGAGGAATATCTTGTGAAGCAGATTGAGGATATGATCGCTGAACTGGAGTCACTTTTCAAATCAAGTTTCGACTACAAGTATTTCAAGAAACTCATTTCAACAGAGCAAGAGACATTGCAGATTCTTAGAGATGCTTATAGGAAACTTTCACATAACCCATTGAGAATGAAATTGTATCAGCATGTAAATGCTCTATATTCACTGCACTTAAGGGGGTATTCTTTGGAGTTCAACAAAGCTGTTAAGGTGCTTTCTAAGCAACTGGATCGAGAACAAGAACAGCCCCGAAAAAGAATCTTATGGCTTCATCTTGTGCCTTATTATGACAGCGAGCTGTACAACATCTTTTCACCGAGTTCTGATATCGCCGTTGTTACATCAGAACTTGAATGGGATTCTCTGGAAGTAGATCTCGATCCAGAGCATCCTGTTCGAAGTGTTGCCAGAAAGCTACTGATGAATCCTGAGATAGGTCCTCTTGAGAGAAGAATTAAGTTTGTCACACAACTTGCCAGGGATTTTTCAGTAGACGCAGTCATTCATTTCAATCATTGGGGTTGTAAACAATCCAGCGGCGCTGTGGGTTTGATAAAGCGTAGATTTGAAGAGCTAAGAATACCTTTTCTGTCCCTTGACGGTGATTGTGTGGATCACACATCATCATCTATTGGACAATACAAGACAAGAGTTGAGGCATTTCTGGAGATGATAGGATGATACTGTACAACTGTTCTTACATACCCGTTGAATTCCTGATGGCGTCGAAGATCCCATATAAGCGGGTAGAATCCCAAAAATCTGTTGTCAATGGCGAACTTCACAACAACTTGTGCTCCTTCTGTCTCTCAACGCTTCCTACGAAATTGAGCGAGAACGATGTGCTAATTTGGGCGGATTCTTGTGACTCCATGCGACGATCCTGTGATGTTTTGAGGCGCCATTTCTCTGGCCGTGTTCTGCCTTTGGAAATTCCAAATGTTTCGACCAAACTATCGGTTGAGAGATTTGCCCACACTCTTTCAAACTTCTTCACATCTTTTAAGAAGGCTATCAAAAGAGAAATAACTCTAAGTGAATTGAAAAAGTCGCATGAAAGATTACTGTTTTTGATTAGAAGTTTCAAGGATGCAATCAGGAATAATGACTTAGAAAAGATGGCTTCGCTCTGCAAAACTATAACAGGAAACGATTATATTGGATCAACCAGGAGAGCGCGCAACAACATTCTAATAGTAGGCTCTCCTGCTCCGTCAAGCCTTATTGATGTCATAGAAGAAACTGGCAATTCTGCGATAAACGCCACGTGCACTGGGTTAGTACCATGTCTTGGCTCACCTGAAGATCTAAACGAGGAAGATATTTTCTTGAGCATAGCGAAAAGAATCCTTGAAAGAGAATTTCACTGCATGAGATTTGTAACCGAAAGAGATATAGGGTCTTTGAGAAAGTACTTCGATTTCAATGGTATTATTCTTCATACTGCTAAGTTTTGTGATTTCTATGGCTTTGAAGAGAAAAAGTTAAAAGCTTTAAACCTACCTTTTGTGCACATCGAGACGGAACCCAACCACGTTTCTAAGGAGCAGATCAAAACGAGATTAGGAGCTTTAGTAGAAAGAATATCTGAACCTGAACAAGTGAGGTCACAAAAGAAAAGATTCTGTGCGGGGATAGATAGCGGTTCAACCAGTACCAAATTAGTCGTGGTAGACTCTGAAAAACGTATCCTGTTCAAAAAAGTCGTGAAGACTGGAGCTTTCCCTAAGAAAACCGCGCTCGATCTTTTATCAAATGCGGTTTCAAAGATAGGTTGTGACAAGCAAGAAGTTTATATCATTGCCACTGGTTACGGAAGAGGAGCCCTGAATTTCGCTGATGAGGCTATTACCGAGATTACGTGCCACGCAAAAGGTGTTTCTCACTTATTTCCCAATATTTGTACCATTATAGATATAGGAGGGCAAGACAGTAAAGTTATCAAGTTGGAAAACGGCTCTGTCAAAGATTTCATAATGAATGACAAGTGTGCAGCCGGGACGGGAAGATTTTTAGAGGTTATGTCCCAGATCTTAGAAATTCCACTTTCTTCTATGGGAGATTTCTCACTAAGAGCGCAAAACAGTCTGTCGATCAGCAGTGTTTGTACAGTATTTGCAGAATCAGAGGTTATTTCGCTTCGTTCCCAGGGCCACTCTCGTGAAGACATAGTTGCAGGGCTCCACACGGCAATTTCGCGGAGAATAACCTCGATGTACGAGAGAGTCAATGGCAAAGCGCCCGTTGCATTTACTGGAGGGGTTGCATTGAACAAAGGACTGAAAGTTGTTTTAGAAAAAATGCTCCAGACAGAGCTACTAATACCGGATGATCCCGAGATAACAGGAGCACTGGGCGCCGCGCTTATAGGTCTCGAAAAAAGCCTGTGACAAACGAATAGTCCGCCTTTCTATCAAATACACTAAAAACGGTTGAACCTGTTCCTGTCATCATGTGCACGATGGGTTTTTTCCTTTTCATAAGCGCGAGAGCCTCTGCAACAGCGGGGTAAGTGTCAGTTATTTTCTCCTGAAAAACATTGTACGAAAGCTTTCGAATCGCTGAAAAATCCCTTTTCCTATAAGCACGATACAGCTCGTACGGCGTTCCTGGTCCCTTTGCAAAATCAGAGCGAGTCAATTTTGAATAGGCTTCCTTTGTTGATATACGAACTCCTGGTGGTGAGATGAGCTTCACTTCATAATTCTGAAGTGGTTCCAGAAAGTGCACACTTTCTCCTTTCTTGGTCACGACAGCAGTTCCACCAAATATTAAGAAAGGCACATCTGAGCCAACAAGATGGGCTATGTTGAATACTTCATCGAAGCTATGACCGGTTTCAACTGCCAGGTAGCGTAAAGTTGCAGCGGCATCAGAACTCCCACCACCTAACCCAGCTCCTATTGGTATTCTCTTAAATATGGTTACTCGCAAACCGAAATTTACCCGCTCTATATTTTCACAGAAAGCATAAAAGGCTTTTTCGACAATATTACGCCCACTAATTGGTACATCACAAATGACCTTAATTCCCTCATTTGCTGGTAGCTTTTCAAAACTGATGAGATCGCAGAGGTTTATCGTCTGAAACAAGCCTATTATGTCGTGATAGTTGTCGTCTCTGAGTCTCAGAACATCAAGGTACAGGTTCAGTTTGGCATACGCCTTTTCAATTCTTGGTACGTTAGAAATGACCATCCCTCCATAAGTTTCGTATACTGTTGCAGCTCCTCAAGGTTTTTCCACCAGTACATAAACATGTCCTTTTCTCGAATTCCTTTGAAGTTGACTTCAGCTATGTATAATAATCCCAAATGCACCCGACTCACAGGAGTTGATGTGTCATTAATGATTCCAATGTAATCAATTGAATGAATCTCAACGTCTACTTCCTCAGTTATTTCTCTTTTCATTCCTTTTAAAAATGCATTCCAAGGTTTCTGATCATCTAAGTTGTTGATATGACCTCCTACGCCAAGAGAATATTTATCGTGAAGCCTCTTCTCTCCTTGCTTTGATGTTCTCAAAAGCAGGAGAATTTGTCCGTTGTTTTTCATGACCACATATGGAATGATCTGCTGGAAAGATTCGTCTTGCTCGGCTTGATTACGAGGTATAAACAACCCCTCTTTTTGAATGAGCTGTTGTATCTTCTGTTCTTCAACTTCAACAATCCCGGTTTTAGAACCCAGTAATTCGATCACTTTCGATGTTGGTACAACTAAAACCATTTCCACGACTTTTCCCTCCATAGGATTCACTCGTTTCCTGCGAGGAGTTTGTTATAACAATCTCGGCAAACAGCCATATATTTTTCAGCACCGCCCACATCTATTTCTGACTGATCTGGCGTTGTTTTATAAGAGAGTGTTGCGGTGTACTCACCGCATATTTGACATACCGCTCTTTTCTTAATGATTTCGTCTGCCAAAGCCATTAATGCAGATGTTGTTTCAAATGGATTTTGTTTGAAAGTCATATCGAGTCCCGCGCAGAATACATCTATTCCTTTGTCCAACAGGCTTTTCACAATGTCTATCAAGTTCTTTGAAAAGAATTGAGTTTCGTCTATGAAAACGGCGTCTACGTTGCTGAAAAGGCAATTTTTAATATCATCGATGGTATCTACAGGCTGAGCCTGCTCTGACATCCCAGAGTGTGTCTTCACTAATGAAGAACCATAGCGATTATCTATAGAAGGTTTGAAAAGCTTAATCTTCTTTTTCCCGAGCTTGTATATTTCAACGTAAGTCAGGAGCTCTGTCGTCTTGCCTGAGTACATTGGTCCCACTATCACGGTGAGTTTTCCAGACATTTTCAATCCTCCTTCATGAGTTTGTTGATGGCATCGTACTTCTCGTGATCTGCAATGTGTAAGTAAGTACTGGTAGTTGACAAGTTAGAATGTCCAAGCAATTCCTGTACGACGCGAACATTTGCTCCCCTCTGTAGAAGATGAGTGGCAAATGAATGCCTTAGAATGTGAGGATGCACGTTCTTCTTTATGCCAGCGTACAAAGCAGCCTTTTTAACAATCCTGAAAACAGTGCTCGAATGTATTCTTCCTCCACGTCCAGGAAAGAGGTATGGTTGATTTTCATCAAGTTGAGATTCCATGTAGTTTCTCAGTGTGGGTATGACTCTTGGATTTATTGGAACTATCCGATCCTTCTTTCCCTTACCCATTCGTACTCTCAGAAAGGCTGGAGAAAAAGATACATCGTGTATCATTAGATTACATAGTTCACTCACTCTCAGGCCACAGTAGTAGAGTAAAGATATTATGACGTGTTCCCTGGGATTTTTTCCGTTCCTGCGAGATGCTTCTATCATATTCAACACTTCTTCTTGAGTGAGAAAATCCGGTAATCTTCTGTGAATTCTTGGATGCCTCACTTTCAACCATGGATTGTCATTTCTGAAACCTGTTAGCGTCAGGTATGAGAAAAACGATCTTAAAGAGGAAATTTTCCTCGACAGAGAGCTCGTGCTCATCACAGTTTTTCTGCCGGAATTTCCTTTCACAAGCTGCTTAAGAAAATTTTCAAGCTCTCGATGTGAGATTGTTTTCAAAGATAATCCTTGATCATCTATGAACTCAAGAAGTTGCTCTGCATCTTTTGTATATGCCAGAATTGTGTTATTGGACATCTTTCTGACATATCTTAGATACTCTTGGTATTCGTCCAGAATATTCTTCAGTTCTATCACCAGCCTGTAAACTCAAGAAACAGGATATAAGCACTCGACACCGCCAAGTAGGAAATTGTCAACGGGAAGGCCTGTCTGAAGAAGCTGGCAAATCCTATTTTCTGAGACGTGTGTTTGTTCATGAGTGAAACGCCCACTATATTCGCTGCTGCCCCAATGGCAGAGCCGTTGCCACCTAAACAGGCACCAAGAGCCAAAGCCCACCAAATCACGGGGTTTGCACCTGAGGTGAGTAATCCTCTAACCACTGGAATCATAGCCACAGTAGTGGGAACAGCGCCTATAAATGTGGCGCATAGACCTGCTATCCAGACCAAAGCGAGGCTGAGAAGCCACTCCGTTCTTATTCCTCCAATGAACTTGGTTACGTAGGAGATAATCCCCACATCCTCGAGAGCGAAGGTTATCATGAATAAGCCCACGAAGAAAAAAAGTGTATCCCACTCTATTTCTTGCGCGATTTCCTCAAAACTTTTCTTGCTTATCAGTAATCCAACCGCAGCGCCTGTCATTGCTATCAAAGACATTTCATAATCAAGAGTCTCGTGAAATATAAATCCAAGAAGTACACAGCCGAATACAATCAGTAGCTTTTTCAACAGAGGTTTGTCCACAATAACCGTTGAAGGATCTGTTGCAAGAAAGTTTTGAAGACCATCTTTAACTCTGGTTTTGGCTTTCAAATATTTTTTAAAAGACAACGCAGTTATCAAAAAGGCGATGAATGCGATCGGGCTTAAGTGCCCAAGAAAACTAACAAAGCTCAAGCCACTGGCTGAACCGATCAGTATGTTGGGTGGATCTCCAATCATTGTTGCTGTGCCTCCAATGTTGGCTGACAGAATTGATAACATTATTAAGGGAGAAGCATCAATATCCAGGGTGTCGGAAATGAGAAAGAATACCGGCGAAAAAAGCAGTATCGTTGTAACGTTGTCAAGAAAAGCCGAACATATTGCCACTGTTGCACACAGGAACAGAATAGTTCTTGGAAAGCTTCCTCCACCTAACTTCACAGTTCTTATTGCAATGTATTGAAAGAATCCAGTAGATTTCAGAAGTCCCACAAGTATCATCATTCCCATTAGGAGGCCTATGGTGTTGAAATCCACGATGAATCCAATGTGCTTCATTTCAACATTCTCAATGATTCGTCCCAGTGCGATAATGAGTCCCATTAGAAAGACAATTACAGAAGTTCTGTGGCTTCCCCTGATAATGAAGTAGTATGTTATAGCAAAGATAAAAAGCATTGCGATTCGTTGAATCAATTCATGACACCTCGATCTTGTGGCTCAGTCCACATTCAGATACTTATTCCGTATCAATTTCATACCTTCCAATCTTTCGATAACCATTTCCAGAGTGTTGCACACCGTCGCCCTGAACAAATGACCTCCTTTGCCAGTATGATCTTTCCCCGCAACTGTTGCATGCAGATGAGCAAAAGGCTTGCCGTCTTTGAGTGACACGTTACCGCACAAAGAAAGGAGCTCATGAGGTTCTTCGTAAAAGGTTTTTTCGTACTCACCCTTTTCCATATTCATATAGCCAATTTCGAAATTGCTCAACATACCTATACCACTCAAAACAACAGCGGATGATACCCGCTCCGAATTCAACACGCGTTCGAGTTCAAGGAAAAGATCCTCACCATGTTCAAAACGCAGAAAAATTATCTTTCCGCTGACTTTAAACTGCATCGTTCTCACCCCTTTCAAAATCTGTAAAACTCAGCGAATTCTCCAGCATATATGCCTTCGTGACCAACTGGAATTCTGACTACTCCGTCGGCTTTCAACATATTAGATACAAGCGCCGATTCCCCGAAAATCGGTTCTGCCCATAGTTCCCCATTTTCTGGCTTGAGCTTTACTCTTACATAGCTCTCTCTTCCCTGTCTTGATGGAACATTTCGTTTCAACCTAACCATTCCATCTGGTTCGGGGTACATCACACATTCCCCTTCGCGCTTTCTCAAAACTTGAGTGAGGAAGATACGGGAGCTTACCATAAACGAAACGGGATTCCCTGGTAAGCCAAGAACTGGGATCTCATCGACTAATGCAAATATTGTGGGCTTCCCAGGTTGGGTAAGGACGCCGTGAAAGATAACTCCGGGTTTTCCTGATCTTTCTATTGCATCAACTGTGTAATCACGAGTTCCAACAGAGCTTCCACCACAAATAACTAATACATCATAACTGTTCAGATTCTCTCTAACAGCTTGAGTTAACAGTTCAGAATCATCTGGCACATGGCATACCCTTACGGCCTCACCCCCCTTGGTTTTGAGCCATGATTCTAAAGCGTAAGTGTTGCCATCCCTAACTTGCCCCATTTTCTTGACAGCATTTGGTTCTACGATCTCATCACCTGTGGAAATAATTCCAATTTTTACCTTTCTGTAGACTTTCACAGAAGTAATTCCAAGTTCTAAACAGGCATGTATATGCCCAAGGCGAAATCTAACACCCTTTGCCACAAGTTGTTCATTGGTTGCTATGTCTTCATCACTTTCAATAACGTTCTCGCCGGGTGCTACTGGTTTCATCACTTCTATGTAATTACCAAATACCTGAGTGTGCTCCACCATGACAACAGCGTCAGCTCCTCGAGGCACAATTCCACCTGTGGGTACCCATACCGCTTCAGATGACTTCAGAGTACCCGCGTACTCTTGAGATATCTTTACTTCTCCAACGACCTGTATTAATGCTGGTAAGCCATCGGAAGCTCCGTGTGTATCACGCGCTTTCAGAGCATATCCATCGACTGTCGACTTTCTAAAACCAGGGAAATTCTCAGGGGCAACCACATCTTCATAACTCACTCTGTTCAAAGCATTCCGAATGTCCAGTTGTTGAAATTCTTTTATACTGACAATTTGGGAAATGTAATCCTTGAAAACTTCCTGTGGTGTTGCAAACTTCAAAAATCTACTGTTCACATCTATTTCCCCATTCTGATAATCTATCACGTTGTTCCGCACAATCACTTTGAGAGCCACGTATCTTTTCCAGAGCGTGAGGTACAGCAACGAGCACCGCGACGAGATTTTCCTTAACAGCTCTTGGACTTCCTGGAAGATTGACAATCAGCGTTTTGCCTTTTATACCCACCACAGAGCGCGACAACATTCCAAGTGGTGTGTGTTTGATAGACTCAATCAGCATGGCGCTTTCCATACCATGCAGCCGTTTTTCAATTACTGATAGAGTTGCTTCTGGCGTTACATCGCGAGGTGAAACGCCAGTTCCACCACTTGTCACAACAAGATCGTAATTGCTATTGCTCAAAAAGAGAAGCTCTTCTCTTATTATATCGAATTCATCCGGCACGATTTTGTAGTAACTAATCTCGGCTCCTATGTTTTCAAGGAGTACCTTGATCATTTCCCCACTTTCATCTTTTCGCTCACCTTTTGAGCCCCTGTCACTGATTGTCAAGATTGCTGCTTTGATCATTGAGAATATCTCCCCTCATACAAAATTTGCCCAGCTTCAGAAAAATCATAACCCGTCAGGTTCTCGATTTCTTGGCGAAATTCCTTCGATTTAAGAACCTTCATGATTAGCTCAAACCGCGGATCTGAATAAAACCTCGAAAGTACCAATAAATCATACCTTTCCCACTTTATGGGTATAAAATCAAGATCAAACACCTTCGCCACCGAGGAGATTCCCAAACCAACATCAGCTAAATCTTTCTTGATCTTCAGAGCGACCAGCGTATGTGTGTACTCCTCATTTTCGTAGCCCCTTATTGCGGAGGGATCAATGCCTTCCATGCGCAACAGGTAATCCAAGAGTATCCTTGTTCCTGAGGATTTTTGGCGATTCACAAATCTAATATCTTTTCTTGTTAAGTCAGATATTGAATGAATTGACTTAGGATTCCCCTTTTGCACAAGAAGTCCCTGCTGTCGTTTGCAAAGGTGGATTAAGATTGCATCGATTTTATATTTCTTAATAAAAGGAATATTGTACTCATCATTTGACGGATCAAAGAGATGTATTCCCGCAATGTGAGCGCATTTCTTCGAAATAGCTCTAATTCCTCCCATGCTTCCGACATTTGAGATAACAAGATTTACCATGTAGTCTGTTTTTTTCACACTATCAGCCAGAAAACTTAAGCTGATGTCATGACTGCCACTCACGATAATGTTGTTGTCCATTTCCCCTCGTGACTTGTAGCAGTCAACGTAAACTGTTTCTCCTTCTTCGACAACTTCGATACCTTTTGGAATAACAACTGTTCCGTCTGCTTTGGATAGAGAACTCAAAATAGACGCTCCCCTTTTAAAGGGAAAAAACACGTACCTATCGTAAACTTTTCCAACCCCAACATGTACATATTCTTCTTCAGAGATTGAGGAAAAGAGCCTTCTTGCGGAAACTGCTCTCAGTACGTGGGATTTTTTTGGTACATATCTGTACTTTCTTTCAATCAGAGGTGCAAGCAATTTCGAGAGTATGATGTAACATGAACCAGGATAGCCTGGCAAACCTATAACAGGCTTTCCACGCACGATTCCAAGTACTGTCGGCTTCCCTGGCTTTATGTTGATCCCATGAACAATTATCCTGCCGAGTTTTTCAACCACCTGGTAAGTGTAGTCAGCATCACCTGCTGAGGATCCGCCATTGAGTAAGATGACGTCGTGTTTCTCCATTGCTTCCTTGACGACTTTTTCAATTGAAGCCAAATCATCTGGAACGACTCCATACACAACCGACTTCACATTCATTTGCTCTAAGAAGGTTCTTATCATAGTTGAATTGGTTTCGGGGATTTCTCCCTGATGGAGCTTTTGTTCAGGATCAACTATTTCAGAACCTGTCGGTATTATCGCGCATGATAGTTGTTTGATCACTTCAACTTGCATGATTCCAGATGCCAGCAATAGTGAAAGATCAAAGGGTTCCAGCTGTTTGTACCTTGGAAATATCATTTCGCCGACACAAACGTCTTCTCCCACAGTTCTAACATTGGCCAGTGGGTGAACGGTTTCGCGTATTTCCACTTGAGATTCACTGACTACATGAACATTTTCGATCATTATCACAGCATCATGTTGTGGATTTAGAGAGTTTCCGGTATTCACAAATGAAAATTGATCTTTGCTCAGCACTTTCGGTGAGTTCTGTTTTGCTCCAATGGTATCCGCAGTTCTGACAGAAATTCCATCCACTGCTGAGCTGTTGTATTCAGGCACACTTCTTCTTGCGAAAACCGGTTTTGAAAGAATTCTTTTACAAGCGGCTTTTACAGGAACTGTTTCTACTTGATCTTTAAAGAATCCCTCAATCTCCAGTTCTGTAAAGTATTGATCCATAGCTTCATTAAGATCCATCTTTCTCAGGTATATTCTTCTCTGCAAAAATATCACTCCCGCAAAGACATTTTAAAACAAATGCTTGAGATACGAACAGTTTTGAATGCTTAAATACATTTGTTGTAAAATGTCAATGTAAAAAGGCACAAGTTGTGAGGCTTTGTCAGAAGAAGCTTCTCACACAAGGATTTCTAACAAAAGGGGTGAGTGAGTTTGAGATTTGAGGATTTCACAGTTGGGCGGGAATATAGAGAAACTATTAAAATCACTGATGACATGGTTAGAAAGTTTGCCGAGCTAACAGGTGATATGAACCCACTCCATTTAGATGAATCGTTTGCAAGAAAGAGCCGATTTGGAAAGAGAATATGTCATGGAATGCTTGTGGCTTCAATGATTTCCCGTATTATGGGAATGAACTTTCCGGGACCAGGAACAGTAATTGTGAAGCAACTACTGAAGTATCGGGCCCCTGTTTATGTAGACGAAACTGTGGAAGTACGAGTCACTGTCCTTGAGATAAATTCCGACAAGAAGCGAATAATACTGGACACTCCCGTATACAAAAAGGATGACACCAAAGCGATAGACGCGCAAGCTGAGGTGCTGTTTGAGTAATGCACCGATTTGGACAACATTTTCTCATTCGAGGGCAGGTAGCAACGGATATTGTCAAAGTTGTTGAGATTTCAGAGACAGACACCGTTATCGAAATAGGCGCCGGTAGAGGCAGCCTTACAAAACCGCTTGCTGAGACTGGCGCAAGAGTTATCTCCTACGAGGTAGATACCTCCTTGAAAGAACTTTTACAGTTAAAGCTGAAGAGTTTTAATAACGTTGAGCTCAGATTCAAAGATTTTCTAACAGTTGAGCCAAGTGAGTTACCTCGAAATTGTGTGTGTGTGGGCAACATTCCTTACTACATTTCAAAGGAAATTATCGAAAAAATCGCTCAACTTTCCTTCAAAAGGGCGATACTTATGGTCCAAAAGGAATTTGCAGATAAAATGACAGCCTGTCCCGGTGGCAAGAGCTACAGATACATCTCTGTGTTAGCCCAGACATTTTATGATGTTCAAAGAGTAATGACAGTTTCGAAGAAGGATTTTTCTCCACCGCCATCGGTAGATTCAGTCGTGGTAAAAATGGAACTACGAAATGATATCCCGAATTTTGTGGAATACAGAAACTTTATCAGATTTCTACTAAGCTCACCTGGAAAGAATCTATCTTCTGTACTTAAACAAGTTTTCAAAGGCGATTCAAACAGGACTCTCAAAAAGCTAAATTTGCCCATGATGAACACGAAAGTGAGAAGAACTCCCATTGAAACCTTTCTAAGTCTCTACAAGGGGTGGTTGTCTTGGAAAGAGCAGAATTCCTTGAACGTATATTGAACAGCATCATCGAAGGTGTTATTCTTACCGACAAGGATGGCAAAATTGTGTTCATGAACAAACAGGCTTCCCTCATACTGGGAATACCCGTATCTCAAGTAGTTGGCAAATACGTAGTGGATGCGATACCCAACACGAGGCTCCACATAGTCTTGAAAAGTGGAACACCAGAGATAGATAGGATTCAGCACTTAGGGACCACCGCAATAATAACATCGAGAATCCCTCTAAAAGACCAACACGGCAATATCATAGGCGTCTTGGCGGTGTTTAGAGATATTACAAGCGCACAAAAAATGGCAGAAGAGGTCACAAATCTCAAGGAAGTAGAAGCTCTGCTAAAAGCCGTTATAGAGTCGACAAATGACGCAATATCAGTCGCAGATGCTGATGGGAAAATCGTTTTAGTTAACAGAGCGTACACGAGAATAACAGGATTCGCTGCATCTGAAGTTATAGGAAAGCCAGCTACAATTGATATCGCTGAAGGGGAGAGTGTTCACATAAAGGTTGCCCAAAGTCGACAGCCAATTTATAGGGCTCGTCTTCGAGTTGGTCCCAAAAAGCGAGAAGTTTTGGTAAATGTGACTCCACTGTTCGTAAAAGGAGAGTTCAGGGGTAGTGTTGCAGTTATTCATGATGTGTCGGAAATAATGAAACTAAATCGTGAGCTTGATGAGGCGAAAAGGTTGATCAGACGAATGAGTGCAAAGTACAGTTTTGATGACATCGTTGCCGAGAGCTCAAAGATGAAAATAGCCGTTTCCCAAGCAATGAAGGTTGCTAAAACTCCTGCAACAGTGTTACTGCGAGGTGAGAGTGGTACAGGGAAGGAGCTGTTCGCTCATGCGATACACAATGCAAGTGACAGGAAGCACAACCCGTTCGTGAGTGTCAACTGCTCCGCAATTCCGGAGTCCATATTAGAATCAGAGCTATTTGGTTACGTTGGAGGAGCATTCACCGGCGCGAAACGTGAGGGTAAAAAGGGACTTCTTGAGGAAGCCCACAGAGGCACGGTGTTCCTTGATGAAATAGGAAAGATGCCTTTGATTCTTCAGTCAAAGCTTCTGCGTTTTTTAGAAAGTAAAGAAATAGCTCCTATAGGTGGAACAAGGACTATCAAGATTGACATCAGAATAATAGCTGCAACTAACATGAATCTGGAAAAAATGGTTCAGCAGGGGGATTTCCTCCCCGATCTCTACTTCAGGCTGAATGTTTTTCCCATTTTTCTTCCTCCATTAAGGAATAGAAAAGAGGATATCGCACCTTTGATTCACCATACGATGAAAAAATTGAATCAAGAATATGGAAGGATTGTTCAAGGGATTTCTCCGGATGCGTTGCACAGATTGACCTCTTATGATTGGCCCGGGAACGTGCGGGAATTAGAAAATGTAATTGGAAGAGCTATGATAAACATGAATATCGACGAAAAAGTTATAGAGGCTAAGCATCTTCCTCCGTTGATCCCATCAGAGTCAGAGGACTTTCCACACGAGACTTTCACCCGTGGTAGCTTGAAGAACATAGTTTCAGAGTATGAGAGTAAGGTAATTCTGACTGCTTTGAAAAGAAACAACTGGGATGTTCAAAAAACTTCACAGGAATTGAACATAAGTCCGAGAACGCTTTATTACAAAATGAAACTATATGGTATAAAGGCAACTCGGTGAACTGTGTATACGCTTTTTCTTAATGTGAGGTACAAATTTGAGCAACTAACAAGATCTAAAATAGATGCTGTACCGCAGATCTGTAAGGAGGGGTAAATAGATGGGTAAACAGAACCCCAAGAACCCTAAAACAGTGTCTCAATACGAACTCCTGAGGATGTTAAAGGAAGGTAATTCAGATGCAGAGGAGGAATTAAGAAGGAGGTTAACCCTGCTTGAAAACAAGTGCAAAAAGGAGAGTGAATCGAGCAGATCAAACAGCACAGGAACATAGTGCTGTAGAGTTTCTCGATTTTTCGCTGACATTGGAGAACATCGAGGTACTCAGAAACATAGATTTCAAGGTTACTGCTGGTAATTTCACAGTAGTTTATGGATGCAGAGGAGCCGGTAAATCGGCTCTTTTAAGATCTTTATTGGGTTTGAATAAAGAAATATACGAAAATGTATCTTATAAGGGAAGCATCAAAATAAACAACAAGGATATTTCCAGCTATGAAAAGAAAATACTCCGAAAGATTGTTACCTACATCGAACCCACATTTTTGGAAGCCCTCGATTATTTGACTTTCAATGAATACATGAATCTAATTGCCGATGAAGAGAGCATATCAATTGACAATTTTTCTACAGAACTCGACAGGTTAGGCATACTGAAGCTACTAAGAAAAGAGATGAAAACCCCGCTCAGAGACTTCTATACTATGGAGAAGATAATGATTCTCATCTTCAGCGCAGTTGTTAGGAAATCATCTGTCGTTGTACTGGATTGTATCTTGGATCATGTAGACGACGAAGCACTTGAAAGAATTTCCCAGGAACTTTTCACAATGAAAGAGGATAGAGTTGTCATTCTCAGTACTCGTCACAAAAGCCGCTTCTTGTCTATGGCAAATTTGTTCATTCATCTGAAGAATGGTAGAATTGAGTACAGCGGAAATCCAAGAGACCTTGTCATAAAGGGGTGAAATGTTGAGGGTTCTAACGGTAACGATGAATCCCGCTTTGGATAGGGAATTTTTTGTGAACGATTTTCACGTCAACAAATTGCACAGAATTCATTCATACGAGGAGACGGAAATGACTCCCGGTGGGAAAGGAATCAATGTTTCTATAGCTCTTGCAAAGCTTGGGATTTCATCTGTTGCACTCGGCATAACTGGGGGATATACAGGAAGGGTGGTTGTCAACGAACTCAGAAAGATCAGTGATCTTATAACTACCAGCTTTGTCCATATAGAACAAGAAACCCGCGAAAACATAGCGATACTTGATGAAGTCAACCACACGATTACGGAGATTAATTCACCAGGTCCCGAGATCGACAGCGATACTCTGGATCACTTTCTTAAAAGGTATGAAATGCTGCTTTCCAGAGTCAACTGCGTTGTTCTCTCCGGGAGCTTGCCAAGAGGTGTGGCTTCTGATACTTATGGATACCTTGTTAAGAAAGCCAAAGAAAAAGGTAAAATAGTGTTCATGGAAGTGATTGATGAATACCTTCAGCCTTCCTTGTCAATCGCGTGCCCTCATGTGCTCAGACCGGATTTAAGAGCGGAAAAGGTAGTGATGGGAAAGAAACTCAGGGAACTTGAAGATTACGTTCGAGCTGCTAAGGAATTGATAAAACGCGGATGCGAACTCGTAGTTCTTTCCTATAAAATAAAAGGAGACATAGTTGCAACAAAAGATGAAGTGTGGCACTTGACTACAGATGTGGAAATAGATTCCTCACATCTTTTGGGTATAGGGGATACGTACATAGCGGCGATGATATATCACAGACTCAATGTTACAACAGAAGATTACATCCAAACGGCAAAATTTGGTTACGTTGCAGCTTTGGCTAAGACAAGAAAAATGAAAAAAGAGATGCCGACTATGGACGAGATAAAGAGTGTAGCGCATCACTGCAAAATGGAAAAGCTGGAGTGAGTCCGATGCGTGTAAGCCAAGCTATGGTAAAAGATGTTACGGCGGTTATGGAAGACGAGACAATAGAACGAGTTTTGAAAATACTCTCCAGTCAGCTTTTGTCTGGAATTCCAGTTGTATCAGAAGACATGAAAGTTCTGGGTTTTATAAGTGAGAACGACATCATAAACGCAGCTCTCCCGAGCTATTTCTCTTTGCTTCAATCGGCCTCGTTTATCCCAGATTTAAATCAGTTCATTAGAAATCTGGGAAAACTAAAGAACAAGAAAGTGTCGGAATACATGACACATCCCGCCCTTACTGTGAAGGAAAATGCCGCTTTAATACATGTTGCGGATCTTATGATAAGGCACAACTTGAAAATACTACCTGTAGTTGATGAATACGACAAGCTGGTTGGAGTTGTGACTCGAATGGATATATTGAGATCTGCCATGGAGGGTTTGCTTTAAGTTCGGTTTTTAAGTACTCTTAAGTGGAAAAAGGGGGGTGGAAAAAAGGGGTAAATGAAATTCAAAAGAACAAAAAAACAAAAAAGAAATTATAAAGGCCTTGGACGAATTTGCTTAGTGTTGTTTGCGACAGTACTAACCTTCATCTTGTTCTCGCCTCATCCGGTTGCGATAAGCTCTTTTCAAATAATTCTGAGTGCATTAGATTTGACGGCCAGAGCTGCTATTTTCTGTGTGCTTTTCGTTCATATTAAAAATAAAGCCGTGAGGACATTCTCATTTTTCTTTCTTTACAGCGGCTTACTAATTTTTCTGTCGGTTCTTTCTTCGACATGGTTGATTCGTCAGTTGGGACATGTGCTAACGATAGTCAACCTCCTTTTCCTTGCTTTTTTGATGATTCTCTATCTGAAAAACATCTCTTTTTTTGGGCAAAGACTTGAGACATTTGTTGTTTTTGATAGTTTAACAGGTGTTACAAACAGGGCTTTCTTTTTTACAAAAGCTCGACGTGCCTTGAAAGAATCCGCGAAAAAGAAGACCAGCTTCGCTTTCATATACATAGACTTGAACAATTTCAAATCCGTAAATGATGTGTATGGCCATATGACAGGAGATGAGCTTCTAAAGGCTTTAGGGGAAAGAATGAAGCATTCTCTCAAGAAAGAAGATATAATCGGAAGAATTGGAGGAGATGAATTCATTATCTTGCTCAATCCCCCTTCTGATTATTCCACTGCCAAAGAAGTCATAAAGAGGCTCAGAAATTCTATTTGCAGACCCTTTTCCATTGATGGCAAGTCGTTCACGGTGGATTTCAGCGCCGGGGTGGCTGTCTATCCGCAGGATGGTGACACTGTGGAAAAACTGGTTATGAAGGCAGACAAAAGAATGTATGAAAGTAAGAAGCAGAAATGCTTTGAACCAGATCTTCTTGGCGAATCCCAAAAAGAATGATGAATCCTGCGTATTCAATTCGTTTCAGAAACACCTATTTCAAAATAAATTATTTAAGTTCAAGCGTTATAGCAAAAATATGAACATTCAAGTTTTTGGGTAAGACAAGCTTTTCTATTGTCTTAGCCACATTCAACGAGTATACCTCAATTCCACAAGGAATATACTGCCTCAGCCCGGAAGCGGTGTATCTGTATTCAAAAGAGAGATCTTTCGTGTCTTTGCACCAATCCTCTATGGTAACTACCTCTGATTGATCTCCCAATAGCAGTGCTACGTCGTAATCTCCGTGGTTGGCCGCTGCGAGTAAATGAATTTTGTCTACATTCAAAGTTTCGGGTAGTAACAGTGTTTGACCTGCCGCTCTTAAATTGTCAAACCCTGATATCTCAAGATCAAATGGAATACCTTTTACCATTTGGATACCCTCTGTTACTTCGTCATCGGGAAGATATGCTCCCACAATTCCACCCAGGTTATCGAAATTACCGGGATCTGCAGGAGAAGCTATTCCGTTACAGTTAAACAAATCTCCAATATCTAAGAGACAGTATTTTTCCTGTTGAATCCATGAAATTTCAATGGTTTTGGCTGTCCCTTTTTCTTCTCTTTTGAACAAGCATGTTTCAACCACATTCAATCCTTGAACAAATTCTTCATGATCTTTAAAGCAGTAAACCACGCTTTTCCCACCATCAAATTCAGTAGAGATCCCCAAGCACACTGGCATGAGGATGAGCTGATCAACTACGCCTTGACCATTCAATGTTAAGATAACTTTCTGGTTGAGTGTGATTTCCCCCAACTCGAAAACTCCCTCTCCGTCAACCTGTGCACTAATGATTGAATCTCCTGATCGCAAGGTAATCTTTGTTTTTGAAAAATTGCCAGAGAGCATTGCCATATAGTTTCCTTCATCAGAAAAATCTGGCCACTTAAACCTTGCTTTGTTGTGAAACTCATATGCCGCACCTGCCGCGTAGTCTCCAACTTTCAATATCACATCGGAAATGCCAACATCTGCCCCTTCTACTTCTAAAATCACCAAACCCTCAGTAGCTAACCTTGGACCATTGAAGCAGAGTTCCCGCATTTGCCGTGGCAGCTTATTTAGATACAGCACAGATCTCAGAGCACAGACTGTAGATTCTGCCCCGGCGTTTTTGTTCACATGCATGTATTCAAGTCCATCGTATCCTTCACCATTGTCTCCATACATTTTTTCGCCAAGTCTGTTTCCACCAAAGTACCACGACCCTGCAATGGCTGCCATGAGCGCGTAGCGATCATCAAGGGTTTCTTCGTAGGCTTTTACACAACTCACGACAATAGGTTCAACTGCGTAGGAAAGCTCCGGAAAAGGTTGCACTCGGTTTTCAATAGCATACAGAAAGCCACTGCTACAAAGTATGACACTTTGTACCTTAATTGATTTAAGAGCCGCGTCAAGGTACTCTTTTGTCCCAAGCTTCTTGTAAGCTTCTATCAAGGCTTCTGCGTACCTATTTCCCCAACCGTGCCAGGTAAAACGATTTCTATAAACGCTGAAAAAATGTTTGAACACTCCGCTTTGTTTCTGGAATTGCAGTAATTCTTGGGCAACTTGATTAATTACTGGTCTCACATCCTCAACATTGTCATATTCACATAGTGCCAAAAGGTATATCGAAAGTTGATCTCCAACTTGAGGTGGATTCTGAGAAATTGCCCTATAAGCTTTTTGAGCCGCTTCTATAATTTCTGTGTCCTTGGTAATAGAGGCCAATTTAGACAACGCCCAAAATGCTCTGAGTGCCCACCATGAAGTTGACTTCTTACTAGTCACTCCATATTCGTTAACTGTTCCATCAGCGAATGCGAAATTGTAGAATTCTCCGTCCTCTGCCTGCATCGCTCTGACAAATAATGAAGCATCTTCTGATAGTTTTAAGTAAGACTCGTCCTTGGTCTGTTCATACGCTTCGGAATAGAGGAGTACCACTCTTGCCACATCATCCACGCAAAAACTTCCTTCGCCAACAGCTTCAACAGTTTTGTAACTGCCATCAACTTTATTCGCATAGACCCAATATCCTTTGACAGATTGCCCTTTCAATTGAAACCACTCAGAGATTTGCTCAAGATGACTGTTGTTAAACGTAACGGCAAAAAGAAAGGAACAGATAAACGCAAAAAGCAAACTTGGGACTTTCCTCATAAGAATTCCCCCTAAAATTCGATTCCCTTTCTTGCTTGAACACCCTTTTCATAGTAGTGTTTCACGTCTTTCATTTCCGTTATAAGGTCTGCTATTTTCAAGAGCTCTTCTGGAGCATACCTACCAGTCACAACCACTTCAACATTTGATGCGCGTCCTCGTATAGCTTCGATGAGCTCCTCTGCTGAAAATAATTTCAAGTGAACCGCGATGTTTGCTTCATCCAGAATAACAACATCGTAGTTCCCTGAAGAGAGAACTTCGCGAATTCTCTTGAGTCCTTCTTGCGCTAAGCGGATATCTTCTTTATCAGGTTTCCCGTGTATGAACTGCGGTCGTCCAAATCTTTCAAGTGTAATGTTGGAAAAGTTCTTCAAAGAATGAAGTTCTGCATAATCCATTCCCTTTAGAAACTGTGCAATATAAACCTTCAAACCGGCTCCAACTGCTCTAACGGCTAATCCAAGAGCCGCTGTAGTTTTTCCCTTACCATTCCCTGTGTAGACTTGTATGTAGCCCTTCAATTCTTTCAACCTCCTTGTGTCTCAATTCAAAGGTTTGCACGTTAAAAAAAGCGACTACTATGTTTGTTCATGCGTTGCTAACAGTATCTCTGCAATTCTCGCTCCAGCATCACCGTTACCATAAATGGACCTGAGATCATCGCTTTGTTCGTCCTGATGGTGAAGCGTATATTTGACAATCTTATCTTTATCGGCATCAGCAAGTATATTCCGTCCTGAATCGACAAGCTCTATCCAAGCAGTGTCTGGCATCAAAACAACGGCGTGAACTCCGGCGAAATACGCTTCCTTTTGAAGTCCACCACTATCAGTAACAACTTTCTTAGCACCAATCACCAGCGAGATGAGATCCTGATATGGAACGGGTTCAAGCACAAGTGTTTTTTGTAATGCTTTCCGCAAATTGTGTCTCTCGATTGCTTTCTTCGTTCTTGGATGCATCGGAAATACAACACACAACTCTTGAGATATTTTCCCTAACGCAGAAAGAATCCTTTCAAGACGTTGTCCATCATCAGTGTTGAAGTCACGATGCACAGTGGCAAGAACGTAATTCTCCCTTTTAAGATGGTATCTGGCAAGCACTTCATCATGTTTGACTATCTGCTGAATTTTTTTGAAGAGGTCATACATTACATCACCAGTAAAATAAACTCCTTTAGTGATGCCTTCGCGCTTCAGATTCT
>Ga0190360_1000270_pt1 | contig 29479 bp, 26 predicted proteins | sample 48721834_MG_FD_161271 | JGI IMG/M metagenome (GOLD analysis project Ga0190360, IMG submission 161271) | Hydrothermal vent microbial mat bacterial communities from Southern Trench, Guaymas Basin, Mexico - 4872-18-3-4_MG | ecosystem: Environmental > Aquatic > Marine > Hydrothermal vents >...
AGATGTTCAGAGAGGTAGAGATGAGAATAATGATCTATAACCTGCTGCTCAGCATATAAAGCTGCCCCTCCACCTAAAACGAGGAGAGAGTGTAGCACCTACAGTAAAGAATTATGCAACACAGCACCTGTAATCCCACTTTCACATTACAGGATGTTCAGGCCGTCTTCCACCTTTCCCATCTCTATCCCCGTGCTCTTTGATCCCACAAGAGCACCCCGGTTGTTAGCAACCACTGCTGCCCCCACGAAAGGAGAACCGAAATTAACAGTGACCTTCACAGGGCTCAGACAGAAGAACTCTTCAAGAGCTTCTTCTTCCCTAGAGGTTAACTTTGGGTGCACTAAAAGGCCTTTATCTGTCACCACCCCTACAGAGCCGGTAACCTTAATGCCTGCTATGGTTCCTACAGCTGTTTCCACATCCAATGTGTCTTCGATAAACTTAATGCTCCTCCTACCATACCCCGGGTGAAGCAATGCCTTCTTGTTATTAAGAAGTATATTGTTTCCCAGTGCGGTCAATTTGTCCTCCAAAAATCCCACCCTCATCCCCCTCTCCTCAACTTCACGAAGAAATTCATCTGACACGGAGTCTCTTATGTACTCGCTGAATAGAATCCCCGCATTGTTCATCGCTAGGAGGGATCCTAGAAGCCTGGTCCCAGGGTAGAAATATAAGACTTCAACGTTGAGCGCTTTCTCTATGCTTTCTGCGGCGTTATCAGAGAGGCGCTCGGGAATGAGGAGTACCTTGTCATTAGCGTTTAAAAAGACGCCTATGTAAGGATTACCGTCTAGATCAAACTTTTCAACGGGCACGGGAATCCCCTTTTCAGCTCTCTGCAAGAGTCACTTCTATAATCGGGGATTCCTCACCTTCCATCTCAATTCTCTTTGCCCTCACCCTTATCCGTCTCGGCGGTTTCTCCCGACCCCTCTTCCAGATCTCTTCGTTGACCTTCATATCGATCCAGATGATCTCGTCCTCATTCGCCTTCATATGCCTGCGTACAAACTTCTTAAGCAGTTTTATGCTGTATGGAGCCCTCTTAGTCCTGGGGCGAAAATATGCCTTCTTAAGGGGCACCGTCAATATTCTTTCCTCTGCTCTCTCCGCCATCTAAAATCCCCCTTCATAGCTTAAGCTTTGACCTTCTCCAGTTTCTCCGTTTGGGATGTGTGGTAAACTTTCTGGTGGTCTTCATCATCACCCACCCAGGAACTCTTCGATTGCTTTTACCCGCCCGGAGCAGTCTTTTCTTTTTTGCATATGGCTTATGGCTAGTCATAGGATTCCTCTCCTTACAATTCTTATATCTTTCTTCTTAGGCATGATTCTTCTTAAGATGCTCTTAAGCTCTTCATCGCTCAGCTGATGCCTAATCTTACCTGCCTGTGCCAGGTAAACAAGTTCGTTCTCGATCTGGGTAGCTATATCGGGATAGGCAAGCTTCACTGTAGCAAGCCTCTCCCTCGCTTTAGGCTCAAGAATCTGTGAGAGAATAGTTTTCTTCGTGAGCTCCCTCTGAATCTCCATCTCCTCCTTAAGTTTCTCCTCCTCCATTTGCCTCTGTAGTTGAAGCAGCTTCTCCATTTTTATTCTCTCAAGCTCTTCATCCTCTCCTGTCACCCTTCACCCCCCTCAGTACTTCAGCAGTTCTTTATTCTCTTCAACGAGCTCTTTATAAACTTCATATGCTGTATTATCCAGGAACTTCTGTCCTTTGGGTGTAATAACCCTCCCCCTTTTTTCCACTGTGGCTATAAAGCCCGCCTTTTCCAGGTCCTGCATTATCCTTCTAACAATGGCTCCGCCACCAGCCCTCGCGTGGTATGGTTTTGACCCTCTATCGCGTTTCCCAGAGTATTCTGCCCGTAGCCGTGCTATGCCTATAGGCCCTCCAACATAGACCTTTCTAAGAACTGAAGCCATCCGGTAATACCACCAGTCTTTATTGATAGGAGCTTTCTGCTTATGTACCGCCGTTTTCACAAACTTTGACCACTCCGGAGGTGGTGGTATCTCATCCATCTCTTGAAGCTTCTTTGCTGCTCTTTCTATCAGCCTTCCCGGCGGGACGTCGTACACGTTTACCATCTCGCTGCTCCCCCGTTTTTCATTCGATCTGGATGCTGTATACTACGAGGTGCGGTGGCCCATAGGCAGGTTCTCAATATAAAGTTTTCGTAATAGTGTGGCCAGCAGAACACTTCGGCTACGTCAATTTTTTTAGCCTCGGTATAATCATCCTTCTATGGGCCCGACGATGTCAGGGGGATGGAAAAGTTGTCCCAAGCCCCCAAAGAAGAGACGAAGAACCCCTTACGATGAAATAGTGAAGTTGTGTAATCTTCCCCCTGAAATCAAAGAACTCTTGCCAAGGCGGTGGGAGAGATACGGAGACGTTGTAATCCTCAAGCTCCCCAAAGAGCTCACCAGTTACGAGAGGGAGGTTGGAAGGCTCTACGCGGAAGTTCTGGGGGCAAACCTTGTATTGGTAGACGAGGGGGGGGTTAGGGGTCTGACAAGGTGCCCTGTGGTCAGGGTTATATATGGGGAGGAAAGCGAGGCTTTTCACAAAGAGAACAGGCTGATCTACAATTTCGACCCCATAAGGATAATGTTCTCAAGCGGGAACATAGACGAGAGGATATACGTTGCTGAGCTCCTGAAAGGATCGGGAGATAGGAGATGGGTGGTTTGGGACCTCTTCGCAGGCATAGGTTACTTCTCCCTTCCGGCGGGGAGGGAGGTGAAGGGAGGGGCGGTGGTATCCATAGAGATCAACCCCCTAGCCTATTATTACCTCATAAAGAACCTGGTGTTTAACGAGATAACTGATAGGACAATTCCTGTACTCGGTGACAACAGCAAAGTAATCGTCCCGGGCACAGCAGATCTAACAATCTCTGGTTATTTTGTGGAGGAGGGGTGGGAAGAGCATGTCGCGAGGGTGTGTTCGCTCCTTAAACCAGAGGGGGGATTGATCCTCTATCACTTTCTGGCAAAAAAGAAGGAGCTGGAGTTGAGGCTCGCGATGCTCCTTAAAAGATTCTCCAGAGAGCTTCTAAATAGAAACCTTGATGTGGCGGAGCATCGCTGCCGGAGGGTGAAATCCTATGCCCCTCTGGTCTATCATTACGTGTTGGAGGTCCTGGCACGTCCCACCAAGGGGCAGAAGCCCTCTGGGGAGGACTGGGCCAGCCTGTACAAATAAAAATTTATATACCATTACCTCTTATATTCCATCCGTTATTTTAGGGCCGAGTTTTGCAGATTCCTGGATAGAGGTGACAACACATGTGCCTTTTAAAAAGAACCGCAAGGAGCTGGTATAGTGGATTTATGGCCTTCATTCTGGTGGGCCTGCTGATTGTCCCTGCGGGTGCGGTCTACGCACTTTCACCCCGGGAGCGTTCAGAGAATGTTCTAGGGGAAGCGACGGATGGGGCGGAAGAAGGTTCAAGAGAGGTGATAGGCCAAAATTCGGTGAGGGAGGACCTCAGGTTTGTCAGCGGGGACTACGACCTTTCAAAGAAGCCTTCCCTTTATTCTGCCATGGGCACCCTAACTTACCAGTATTTCGGTTCTACGGTAGCAACAGGGGACATAAACGGGGACGGGAAAGATGATTTGGTGGTGGGAGAGTACAGTAAATACACCGGCGGCAGGGTTTACGTGTTCTATTCCACATCTTTCAACTACCTACACACACAGAGAACCGCCGACGAGGCGGACGTCATCTTCAGCTATCGCGGGACCTCCTCTGCCTCCTATTTTGGTTGCTCTGTAGCTGCTGGCGACGCAAACGGCGATGGATATGATGATGTGCTTATAGGGGCATACGGCGTGGACAGCTCCCGGGGCGAGGCGTATCTTTTCTTCGGCAACTCCTCTCTCAATAGAACCATAGGCTCTGACGAGGCTAATGTCACCTTCAGCGGGAGACGAGAACAAACCCCACCACCCGGAGCAGATTATTCATACACCTCCACATCAACATATTTCGGCTATAAGGTCGCCCTTGAAGACTTAAACGGAGATGGCCTCGCAGATGCTATAATCTCTCAGCCCTACTGGTCCTATTATTACTACTACTTCTATACACCCAGAACCGAATACTATTACTTTAACACTTATTATGGAAAGGTCTTTGTCTTCTACGGCCAGTCATTCTACAATGATACCTATCTTGACGCCGATGATGGAGAGGCTGACGTGGAGATAACAGGCTGGGCGCCGGCAAGGATATACTCCAATGATTATGGAAGCTACGTCTCTTATTACCACAATGTATATAGCAGACTTGGATGGGGAGACCTTGGGGCGATGGACATCAACGGAGATGGCTACAGAGACCTGATCATAGGCTCTCCTTACTATTATGATTACCTGAATTCCATATACTATACAGGACAGGTGGCCGTGATCCTGGGCTCATCCTCTGGCTTCCCCTCCCAAATCAACCTAAGAAATTACCCCAGCAGCAAATGGATAAACATCACAGGGGCCGACAGATACTATTATCTCGGAGACAATGTGGCTTCCGGCGACATTAACGGCGACGGCTATGATGACCTTGTGGCCGGCGCACACGGGGCATCGTCTTACAGGGGCCAGGTTTACGTGTTTTACGGTGGACCGTATTTGAGCAGCGGCGGGGAGTACACCACCGCCGACGCAAATGTTACCATTTCACAAACCAACACGTATGGCTATCTGGGCAGTGTGGCTGTGGGGGACCATAACCGGGACGGTTATGACGACCTATTAGTGGGGGCCGGTGGGGCTTCCAACTACAAAGGCGAGGTCTATCTTATCCTTGGAACTCCCACGCTACCGGCAACAATATCTCTGGCTTCCTATCCCTATCAGGCGAAGATAATAGGCCCCGCAAGCTCTTCCTACTTGGGATACTATAATGGCAAACCCCTCGCCTTCATGGACATAGACAGCGATGGATATAAGGATCTCGTGATGGGCGCTTGGAGGGCTCCCGGCGCTTACGGCGCCAACTATGCTGGTGCCGTCTACATCTTCCCAGCTATAAATCCAGAGATCAGAAATCAATACTTCAGGCTCCTTGACGGGGACATGCCCGATAACAGAACATGTTATGCGGAGTACAGAAATTACACTTTTGAGTTCAAGGTGACCGACACCTGGCACATAGAACAGATCGAGGGCACCAGAATAACCCTCGATTACACCTCCGGCACCATCGTCCTGAAATGGGATAAAGACGGTAGAATAGTCTTTGTTGAGTCCGATCCGCTGGGGGTTGTGTCCATTGATCCCGCATCCATTATAATAACCAACGACACCATCAGGAACTGGACAGTTCGTTTCACTTTAAGATTTGCTCTCACCTTCCCCACTGAAGTGCCCATAAAAGCCACGTTACACTCTTACGGAGGACCCCTTGAGGATATTGATATCTATGATGATGTGTTTCGGGTTATAACCACCTTCCGCTTCCTGGGCAACTTCACGGTTCTGGCCGAAGGAAAACCCTTGGAGTCGTGGAGCTGGGTAAAAGAAGGCACAAACCTTCTATTCACCGGTGTTAAGCTGGTGTACAACGGAACAGAGGACCTCTACCCCTCCAATGACCTGTTTGACGTGATTCTGCAGAACAACCTTGGAGAAGTCCGCTACGACAACTCCTCTTCTGGAAGAGATATCTCCTTAACCACCAACGTGGGGAGAGAGGCTCTCACCATCATGTATGAGGTGAAGGTCACGGGGCTCCCCTACGGTGCGCTTCTGAATCCCCTCCCACCCTTTTACGTAAAGGTGGATAACGACGACCCCGGGATCCCTCAGGGCTTCCTCCTCCATGCAGATTCGTACGACGATCCCAATATACTAATGGACAACGATAGAGAGGTTTATCTCACCTGGCGCGACTCACCCGAGTTTAACTCAGGCATAGACCATTATGTCATAAGTTACACCAATGCTACCGGTGAGGCTAAGCTGGTGGAGGTCTACGGTGAGAAGAGATATGCTATAGAGGATGCTGCGGAAGGACTCTTTGAGGTCTACCTGTGGGCCGTGGACAACGTGGGACATGAGGGAGCAATCACTTCATCATCCATCTTCATCGACCTTTTAGGGCTCAGGTTTGAGGGCTTCCAGCCCTCTTCTGAGATATGGCACACTACAAGAGACGTGGAGTGCTCCATTGAAGTGATAGACATTGGCGGCTCGCAAATAGATGGACCATCGATTCAATATGCCATATCCACCGACGGTCCGGACAATTTCGGTCCGTGGATGAGCGCTGGGATAAATCAATACGGCTCCAGCCTTAAGGTTGTTGTTCTGGCCCATTTTGACGACGGCGAGGACAATTACATAAAGTTCAGAGCAATGGATAGGGCAGGCAATGGTCCCTTCGAGTCTGAAGCGTTCCAGATCAGAGTGGACACTCAGGGTGTGGTCTTCTCTAACTTCTCTCCCGCCACCGAAGAGTGGCTGGCGTCATCTACTCAGGAGATATCCATTGTGGTCTCAGATGGATTGAGCGGCGTGGACCCCACGAGCATTCAATATAGATATACTACCAGAGGAAGGCAGTTCTACAGCGGATGGGCCGATGCTGGTATAACTTCAGGAGGGAACAGCATCACAGTCACCCTAAACCTCAATTTGGCTGAGGGCAGAGAGAACTACATTCAGTTCAGAGCCAAGGATATAGCGGGGAACTACTACACTTACTCCGAGGAATACAATATATGGATTAACACAGCCCCGCGGATCCAGATAGCACTCCCGCAGGATGGACTGGAGGTTCTAAAGAACAAGGTTATAAAATTTGACGCATCCGGAACAGAGGACGAGGACGGGGATGAGCTTCAATACACCTGGACTTCAAACATATCCAATGTCCTTTCACATTCGCCCATATTTCAGATGACGCTTCCTCCTGGCGTACATCATATCACACTCGAAGTTACTGATGGCATCCATACAGTAAGCGATTCCGTAACGATCAAAGTAAAAGCCATTCCGAGACTCCCCTTCACTCCCGACTCCGACCATGATGGCGACGGAATGCCCGACATCTGGGAATACTCCTACCATCTGGACTGGAGAACCCCTTCCGCGGATAACGACGCTGATGGGGACCAGTACACGGATTATGAAGAGTATACTGCCCATACAAATCCCATAGACCCCACGGACTATCCGAAAAAGGAGATAACCTCTACTAAAGAGAAAATAAGCTACTGGTTGTATCTTGCTATGGTGGTAATACTCATTCTGCTAGGAATACTCATCAGCACGGCAATGGCTTACAGATCAAGGAAACATGCGCGAGAAGTGATACAGAAAGAGCTGGAGGAGGAAAGGCGGCTGGAGCTCGAAGCCATGGAAAGAGCTCTCAAAGGCGTTTCTGCGGCAAGGCTGGAGATGCTCAGCTCCGGCGTGGGGGTGGCCCTGCCCACCCTTCCGGCAGCCCCTGTTGCTGCTGAACCGGAACAGGCCCTTCCCCCGGGGGAGGAAGCACCCCCTGCTCCCGCAGAGCCACAACCCCCATCAGAGGAAGGAGCTCCTGAAGCTAGCGTTCCGGAGAGTCCCCCAGAGCCTTCAGAGGGGGGACAGGAGACCCCACCAGAAGAGGCACCCCCATCTCAAGAATACGTACCACCCGGAGGTGAAGCCCAATAGGAGGTGGGTGAGATGAAGACGCTCTACAGAAAAATAGAAGTATTGTCTCTGATGCTCGTGATCACTCTATCTACAATAGCCCTGATCACAATCCCCCAGGACAATGACGTTGAGGCCAATATAAGCGATCCCGACGATTATGGCTACTATTGGGTGGACAATAAAGACCCAGATCCCAAAGTGGAATACTCCTGGATAGACGCCACTACGGGAGGAACAAAGATCAGCGATAGCATGTACAGCTCCTCCTCCTATACCACCGTATCTCTACCTTTTAATTTCACCTATTATGGGAACACCTATGACACCGTGTACGTCACCTCAAGAGGTTACGTCTCTTTCGTGGACACCTATGTAACCACATCCTACAGGAAGCTACCCTCTAGCGGCTCTCCGCACGGAACAATAGCAGTATACTGGGCCTATCCCTATTATTACAGATACACAAGCGGAGGAATATGGACACTCTCTGGAACAACTTCTGATGGTGTGCGGTATTTCGTGGTGGAGTGGGAGCGTGGTGCATACGATCTCACCTACGAAGCTATTTTCTACGAAACTGGTGAGATAAAGTTCCAATATAAGGACACTCAGGCAACATCTTCCAGCTACTCCAATGGCGGATACACTACAGTGGGGATAGAGGATCCTACGGATACCTACGGTATCACCTACAGCTACAACCAGAAGATTATTAACAACGGTCTAGCCATTCTCTTCACACCCTACCACCCAAAGGTTTCAGTTACGTTGACTGACGGTCACGGATCTGACGGCCACGTTGTTCTTGCTGGCTACAGGTACTACAACCTACATGTGGATGTGTATCTAGATGGAGGAGTTAACAGGTTCAAGAGCCTATTTCTCTACTTCGGGGAAGTTTCATCCTACATCCTTATCCGATACTCCTTCTCCAGCGGACTTATGAACCTGTCTGCCATAAATCCTGAAAATGAATACATTAAACTGGATGTGCTGAACTCATCATTTATGAGCGACGGTGTAACGAACTGGTCCTTTGACCTCAAAGTGTGGTTTTCACCGGATTTCCCGTTGGGCGGCAATTTATCTGTCCAGTACTTTATACTTACATCCTCTGCTGGAGTCGGTATGGGCGAGATCCCAGATGTCTTTTTCCTTGAGAACACTTATGCTTTTATTGGCAACATGAAAGCGTATGTAGACCCGGGTAACGGATGGGAGGAAGTCTCTTACAATTCCTGGGTACGGGACAGGATTCCTTTAAGATTCACCGGCCAGAAGCTCATCTACAACTGCACTCAGAACGATACTCTCTTCCCCCAGGTTATATCCCCACCAAACAGTGCCTTTTACGTCATGTTGGTAGATGAGAACGGCGTAACCTATTATGACAACTCTTCCAGCGGAAGGGAATACGACTTCATCCTGAACACTGGTTCAGAGGGGAAAAGCAAGGTATTCGAAATAAGGGTGGGCATCATTCCCGGGGAGAACGTCATCAATAAACCTTCTTCATTCATTCTGAGGGTAGACGACGACATACCTCCCCCACCCAGCGGCTTTATAATCCACGCTGATAGCTTCAGGGACCCCCAGACGGAAGTCGATAACGACGATGAGCTCTTCCTGACGTGGCTTAAAACCGCCGACAGACTCTCCGGGGTAAGAGGCTATTACATAAATGACACTATAAACCTGAGCAATCCCCAGGGTATCTTCGTGAGTGGAGATAACGATAGATTCGTTTGGAACAGATCGGAGGAGGGCGAGTACAACCTCTTTATATGGGCTGAGGACAGAGTAGGACACTTAAGCAAGCCTGTCAGGGCCAAGATACTCATTGATAAAGACGAAGTTGAGTTCTTTGATTTTGTTGTGGGTCCCATGGGAGTGAACGGCTGGATCACGTCAACATCCCCCACCTGCATCATAAAGGTGAAGGACTACGGTGGCTCGGGTGTCTTCGGTGACACCGTTGAATATCAATATTCGCCAGGGGGACTGGAGAACATGACCGACTGGATACCCGCTGATCTCTTCGGTGTGAAGGATGAGTTCAATGTGGAGATCCATCCGCAACTGGATGATGGGCCAGAAAATTACATAAAGTTCAGAGCAATGGATTTTGCCGGAAACGGTTACACCTATTCCGAACTCTTCCAGCTGAAGGTGGACTCTGAACCCGTGGGGTTCCGCGATATTTTCCCCAGCACCAACGTCTGGTGGCCTTCAACCACTGTGACTGTCAACATCACCCTCTTTGACACCACCTCTGGGGTGGACCTCAATACCATCTATTATCGTTACAGTAAGAACAACGGAATAAACTGGACCGACTGGACGAAGTATACCCCCGAGCCGGGACAGATAATCGATGATGGCAGGGAGGTTCACATTTCTATCGTTCTTGAACTACCAGAAGGGGACCAGAATCTGATTCAGTTCAGAGCGAATGATATTGCCGGAAATGGAGTTATCGAATCGGAGAAGTACGTGATAAAGGTGAACACAAAACCAAATGTGATAATATCCTCCCCTGAGAGCGGAGCTGTGTTCTACGAGAATGATGTAATCACCTTTGATGCTTCCCTGACATCCGATTACGACGGCGACCCGCTAACCTTCACCTGGTACGACAACGATAAGCCCTTAAGCGATAGACCTTCCTTTGAAACCACCCTGCTGGTGGGAGAACACGTGATAAGGCTTGAAGTGTATGATGGAGTTCATACAATATCCAAACAGATTAGAATCAGCGTCAACAAAACAGAGCTTCCCCCACCTGGGGTCGACAAAGACAATGATGGGATGGAGGACAGAAAGGAGATTATATGGGGACTGGATCCCACAAACCCATACGATGCGGAACTGGACTCCGACGGCGACCTCTTCACGAACAGAGAGGAACTTGAGAACGACACCAACCCCTTCGATCGTGCAGAACATCCCACTATACAGACAACTCCGGAGACTCCGGAGGAGAAAAAACCGTTCTTGGATCTGATGGGAATCATGGTACTGATCGTTGCTGGAGTGATAGCCCTTCTAGCGATCATTGTAATCTACTCCTGGATGCTTAGGAGGAGGGAGCAGGAGGAGGTACTTGCTGAGCAGGAAGAGGACAACCTCCTTGAGGCCGGAAACATTCAGGCAGCTCTTCCACCACCTCCCGTACCTCCGGAAGCACCACCAGTGGGAGAGGCGCCACCTGAAGGGGAGATACCCCCTGAACAATATCCCCCAGAAGCACAGCCGGAGGGTTATGCCCCCCCGGAGGGCTCTCCTGAAGGTGCCCCACCCACCCAGTGAAACGTATGAACTCAGGTAAAGATGCCCGACGTAAAGCTACAAGAAGTGCTTGAAACTCCTGAGATTGTGCTGGACCTTAGCTCCAGTGAGGTCGTAAACCTACTTCTCAGCATGAAATCCGGCTGGGGGAGTAGCTTCTATGAGGAGATAGGGGAAGTACCTTATATCATGGTTTTGGGGGACCTACATGGGGACTTCAGTTCGCTCAGAAAGCCGCTTAGGAGGTTCATCGAGGACGAAGACGTTCACCTTGTAGCACTGGGGGACTATACCGATAGATCCGCGGTCCCGGGGGGATCTGTAGTCACCGCCATGGTGATGCTAGCACTGAAGAGGACATACCCCCAGCGGGTGGTGCTGCTGCAGGGAAACCACGAGAACTATTACCTCTTCCCTTTTGTCCCATACGACCTCCCGGGGGAGGTGGAAGAGGTTTGGGGAAGGGAAAAGGAGGCACAGGGAATCCTCTACGTCCTCTCCTCCATACTCGCGGACCTCCCCGTTATCGCTGTGGCCAGATGCGGCGTCGTCTTCACCCACGGCGGAATTCTGAAAGACAACATCCCTTTGAAGAGAGGGGATTCCCACAGAGACGTGGAGGGCTGTGTGGGCCATGAGAGATACAGAGAGGCGATGTATGGGCTTCTGTGGGGCGGACCGAAAGGGTATGCGAGGCATGTTGTAGCCCCGGGGGCAAATTACTCCGAGGAAGAGCTGAAGAGCTTCCTGAAAAGGTTTAATTCCGTGATCCATATAAGAGGACACGATCCCTACTTGAACGGAAGATTCCTCTTCTCCCAGAGGGATGTTACGATAACATCCTTCGGAGAGTGGGGTCTATACTGCCTTTTTGAAGGGGATAGAATGATAGAGAAGGAGACCGTCCGAAGCAGAATAAGGCTTTATTCCACATCGGAGAGGGGGTGAGGTGGTGAGAGACGCAGGCATCATCGTCATCGGCGATGAGGTGTTATCTGGATTTACCCGAGACATCAATATCTACACCCTCTCCTCAAAATTGAGAGACCTTGGGGTCGAATGCACTATATTTATGGGCGTTAGAGACCGTGAAGAGGACATAAAGAAGGCCATAGATTACATCACTGCGGGATGGGATCCCGAATATATTATTACGACCGGTGGGCTGGGAATAACCCACGATGACATAACGGTGGAGGCCATATCAAAGGCGCTGAACCTTCGGCTGAGAGAGAGCTCCGAGGCACGCAAGTTCGTTTTGGAGGCTATGCAGAGGCTCAAAGAGACCGTCACAGATGAGGATAGTCTCAAAAAGCTTTACATGCTTCCAGAAGGGTTCTCCCCCCTTCGGAACCCTGTGGGCGTTGCCCCGGGGCTCATCGGGGAGGTTGTACTTGGCGGCCGGAGGAGAACCATTATAGTGCTCCCGGGGGTGCCTGCAGAGGCCGAAGGGATATTTGTGACCAACATTGCAGGAAGGATAATGAAACGACCGGAGGGGGTGGAGAGGGTGTACAGGGAGATCGCCGTTAGGAGCAGGGAGAGCAAAATACACCGCGTCCTTAAGACGTTGCAAAAGGAGTTCGAGGGCCTTAAGGTAGGCTCTTACCCCCAAACCCCGGAGGTGGTTCTGATAAGACTGAGCGGATCGAAGGAGGAGGTGGAGAGGGGGTTCAAGAGACTTGTAGATCTTCTTCAGGAAGTTGTCGGGCCAGCGGGGAAGGGGTGAGGGGAAGTCCTAACCGGGGCAGCCTGTAGATGTTCTCATAAAGGGGAGAGTAAAGAGTTCTTCCGTTCTCCTTCTCGCTCTTTACGAGTCCGGCATTTACCAGCTTTTTCAGCACATAGGATATGGTTGATGCAGGAAGAGAGGTCCTCTCAGCGATCTCATTCTGGGTCTGAGCCCCCTCAAGTACCGCCCTCAGAACTCTTAGGACGTTGTCGTTCAGCCCTCCCACCGTCTCCATGGTTTCAGCCATTTTGCTGGCTTTGGTGTAGGAGGTGTGCGACGGGAAGACGTAGATGTGCTTTTGTGTCTTGACTGTGTAAACCCTCCCCCACCTCTCCAGCATCCTTATGTGATGGTTTATGGCAGAGGGGGAGAGCTGAAATTCCTCGCACAGCTCCCGGGGGGTGGCCCCGGGGAACACGTTGAGATAAGCAAGAATGTCCTCCCTCAGGCTGTCGCTGAGGGCCCTCTTTGAGCTGAGTACAGAGAGAGCAAGGGGAATTATAAGGGCAGAGAGGGCCACCAATAACAGAGCGGGGATCAATGGAGTGCTTGACATCTCTTTTCTGCTGGGGGAGAGGGCATCTTCACCTTCACTCCCCTTCCAATCCTCAGGTGCCTCCTCCCTCAGCACACCATCTCCATCCCCTGTAAGCTTCTCGGAGGACGTGTTGCCCCTCTCTTCCCCCTCCGGGACACTCTCCTTTATGGGATTCGCCGGGGGATTGCTGAAGATATAAGCAGCGGAGGTTGCGGTAATCACAATGCCTATGATCAAGACCACTTTGATTATGTCTTCCTTTTTCACAAGAGTAAGACCTCCATCCCCACATTAAAACTTTTTGTATCAACCTTTGGAATGGTCCGCTCTAGGCGGGGTTTTCAGGGATAAAAGATATAAGCTGCTCTCTGTTTTTCTTTCTATATCCTTAGAAGAGGTGAAGAGAAATGGAATTGAAGGAGCTATTACAGAGTGGCGATTGGAAGGCTGAGAAGCATGTGCTTGCAATAGAGATCTTAGAGAAAAAGGACGGGAGGGTTACGGCAGAGGCGAGCGTAGGGAAGGAGATACCCCACCCCAACACCACAGCCCACCACATCTCCTGGATAGAGGTCTACTTCCTCCCCGAGGGGGAGAAGTTTCCCTACCTCATAGGAAGATATGAGTTCGCAGCCCACGGTGCGTCCGCAGGAGGAGCTGATACCAGTGGGGTGTATTCTGAGCCCGTGGTGAGGTTCACCTTCCGGACGGAGAAGGGCGGGACTATCTTGGCCAAATCATATTGCAATGTGCACGGACTGTGGGCAAACTCTTTAAAGCTTGGGATATAATGCAGTGTGAAAGGATATGAAGGAGGTCACAAGAAATGGTAGTTATTGGAGAGAAGTTTCCGGAGGTCGAGGTGAAGACCACCCACGGGAGTATGAAGCTGCCCGAACACTTTAAAGGGAAGTGGTTCGTTCTATTCAGCCATCCCGCGGACTTCACGCCGGTTTGTACCACCGAGTTCTACGGCATGCAACTGCGCCTGAACAAGTTCAGAGAACTGGGTGCAGAGGTCATAGGGTTGAGTGTGGACCAGGTGTTCAGCCATCTGAAGTGGATGGAGTGGATACGAGATAACCTCAATGTTGAGATAGAGTTTCCGGTGATCGCAGACGATAGAGGTGAGCTCGCCGAGATGCTGGGCATGATCCCCAGCGGGGCCACCATAACTGCTAGAGCAGTCTTCATAGTAGACCCGGAGGGAACCGTGAGGGCCATCGTCTACTATCCGGCAGAGGTCGGTAGGGACTGGGATGAGATACTCAGAGCACTAAAGGCGCTTCAGGTGAGCGATAAGAACGGAGTGGCGCTCCCCCACAAGTGGCCCGATAACGAGCTTATCCGTGACCGCGTAATTGTCCCTCCGGCATCCACCACAGAGCAGATCAAAGAGAGGGAGGAGGCTAAAAGGCGGGGAGAGATGGAGTGCTACGACTGGTGGCTCTGTCATAAGAAGCTCTGAACGCTTGCATATGTATTGTGAGGTGCTAAACATGGGAAAGAAAGGAAGAGAGATCGTAGGGGAATTTGCTGACGAACTCGTGAGCATGCTTAATAGAGCACTTGCAGATGAGTGGCTGGCCTACTACCAATACTGGGTAGGGGCTAAGGTTGTCATGGGCCCCATGAAGGGGGAGGTGGCCGCGGAGCTTATAGAGCACGCAACCGATGAGCTGAGGCATGCCGACATGCTTGTGAACAGGATACTTCAGCTGGGGGGGACACCCCTGCTCAACCCCAAAGATTGGTTTGACCAGACAAACTGCGGATACGATCCGCCAGAGGACCCCTTTGTAAGGAAGATACTTGAACAGAACATCGCAGGGGAACAGTGTGCCATAGACACCTACAACAAGATTCAGGAACTTACTCGGGAGAGGGATCCAGTGACCTACAGCATGGTAGTGCAGATACTTCAGGATGAGGTGGAGCACGAGGAGGACCTTCAGTCCCTCCTAGAGGACCTTAACAACCTTTGGTTCCTTAGGGGATAGAACACACATTCAGTTCTCATGGGGATCTTTTCAGCGAGCAGTTTAGCCTTGGCTAGGAGGCTACCATGATCCAGTTAGAGGCCATATAGAGGAGGCGCTGGAGGCTCTCAGGGGTTTAAAAGGGGCTTGAGAAAGAAAAAATATTAAAGCCGGGGGTGATGCACCTTCGGTGTGGTAATGAAGGTGGAGCCAGACGATTTCGAAAAGGAGCGTGAACGGCTCAACAGGCTGGTATTGAGTTATGCAGGCAAGAACATAAAGAGGTTCTTCGCACTGGACAGCTCCGTGTATAGAGAGGGGGCACTGGATAGGAAAACGAAGGAGCTCCTCGGGTTGGTGGCCTCCCTTACTTTGAGATGTGACGACTGCGTCAGATATCATCTTTCACAGTGTAGGGAGCTGGGCATAACCGATGAAGAGCTGGAAGAGGCCATGGCAGTGGCCCTTGTGGTGGGCGGCTCTATAGTGATTCCCCATCTGAGAAGAGCTTTTGAGTTCTGGACGCTGCTTGAGGAGGGGGAATGATGGAAGAGACGGACTCACTGGTGCAGATAATGACAACTGTGGATAGCCTAAAGAAGGCAGAGGTGCTCGCGAGGAGGCTTGTGGAGGAGAGGTACGCCGCGTGTAGCCAGGTCCTCGGACCGATAAAGAGCACCTACTGGTGGGAGGGACGTGTGGAGAGAGCTGAGGAGTGGCTTATAATATTCAAGACTTTAAATTCGCTGGCGGAGAAAGCCACTTTGGAGATAGAGAGGCGCCATCCCTACAAGACCCCGGAAATTATCCTCTCGGGGCCGCATGAAGCATCCGAAGGATATCTAAAGTGGATTAAACAGGTTCTGGGTTCTGAGTAGTGACCATTGGACGGGGGAGTAGGGAGCGAAAGTCTCTTATAGAACCTCAATATAGGGGTTTTTGGAGGTGATGCCTGCATGCTAGGTAGCGGGTATCCTGTCCTGGTTCTTAAGGAGGGCACCACTAGGGAGAGCGGCAGAAGTGCTCAGGAGAAGAACATAATGGTAGCCCAGGCCATAGCCGAGGCGGTTCGAACAACGCTAGGTCCCAAGGGTGCAGACAAGATGCTTGTGGACTCTCTAGGAGACGTGGTAATTACCAATGACGGTGCTACAATCCTCAAAGAACTGGATGTGGAGCACCCAACTGCCAAGATGTTAATTGAGGTGGCCAAGGCACAGGACGAGGAGTGCAAGGACGGTACCGTTACAAGCGTGGTTCTGGCGGCAGAGCTTCTGAAGAGAGCCGGGGAACTTATGAACCAGAAGATTCATCCCACTGTAATCGTGGACGGGTACCGGATGGCGGCAGAGAAGGCTGTTGAGGTCCTAAAGAACATTGCTAGGGAGGTGAAACCTGAGGACGCAGAGGCCTTAAAGAAGGTAGCTACCACAGCCATGACAGGCAAGATCTCGGACAGCTTTAAGGACTATCTGGCCGAACTAGCGGTTAATGCTGTGAGAAGGGTTGCTGAGGAGAAGGATGGACGCATCCGCGTGGACATAGACAATATTAAAGTGGAGAAGAAGCACGGCGGGTCAATAAAGGACTCCAGGATAGTTGAGGGGGTCATTTTGGATAAGGAGGTCGTCCACCCAGGAATGCCGAAGGAAGTCAAAGATGCAAAGATCCTGCTCCTCAATCAGGGTCTTGAGGTGAAAAAGACCGAGTTTGACGCCACCATAAGGATCACGAGTCCCGAGCAGCTCCAGGCCTTCCTGAACGAGGAAGAGAAGATGCTCAAGGACATGGTTGAGAAGATCAAGGCCTCCGGGGCCAACGTGGTGCTCTGCCAGAAGGGCATTGACGACATGGCCCAGCACTTCCTTGCAAAGGCAGGCATCTACGCTGTCAGAAGGGTGAAGAAGTCCGATATGGAAAAGCTTGCAAAGGCAACCGGGGGGAAGATCGTAAACAACATAAAAGAGTTCACCTCAGAGGACCTGGGCAAGGCGGAGAGGGTGTATCAGGAGAAGGTGGGGGACGAGAACATGACCTTCGTTGAGGGCTGTCCTGGGGCACGCTCGGTCTCCGTTCTGCTGAGGGGCGGTTCGGAGCATGTAGTGGACGAGCTGGAGAGGAGCTTCCACGATGCGATAGGTGTGGTGGGGGTGGCCCTTGAGGACGGCTATGTGACCCCTGGGGGCGGAGCTGCTGCCGTTGAAATCGCCAGGGAGCTTAGGAAGTACGCTGTGGATGTGGGCGGCAGGCAGCAAATGGCCATTGAAGCTTTCGCCGACGCAGTAGAGATCGTGCCCAAGACTCTGGCAGAAAACGCCGGGCTCGACCCCATAGACACGCTCATCGAGCTCAGGGACGCCCACAAGGACGAGAAGGGCAAATGGATGGGGCTCAACGTGATGAACGGCAAGATAGAGGATATGTGGAAGCTCAACGTGCTCGAGCCTCTGAGGGTGGGCAGGCAGGCCATTTTAGGGGCCACCGAAGCTGCTGGGATGATACTGAGGATAGACGATATAATCGCCGCCAAGAAGGGTGAAAGCAAGGGCGGCGAAGAGGGTGGAAAGAGTGGAGACGAGGAGGAGTAAATCCTCATCCAGCAGCTCTCATGTCCCACCCCCTCCCCACTTTTCTCCCTCTTTTCTTTATCCCGCCTATATTTTCCTTCTCTCGCCGTCTTCTTCGATTGTAACAGTTCATAGCTTATCTAATAGGTTTGCCGACCTTTTCTATCCGGCCATCTAGCTGTCGCTAAGCAAATAAGCCACCCTCGTCCGGTGATATGGCTTTGGTGTCTCAGCGAATTAACTGCTCAATCCCCGGCGAGCCTTCTGAAAGCTACGGAGACCTGGCCGGCGGATATGCCTCCATCGCCGGCGGGGAAAACTCTCGGAAGGAGCAGCCTCGAGCCCTGCTCCTTAACGAACCTCTCCGCCGCAGCCTCTACCTCTCTGTTGTAGGCGACCCCTCCTGTAAGTCCCACATCCCCCCTTTCATCCTCAAGGGCGATCAGGAGAAGCCCTAGGAGGACAGATCCAACGGCATTCGATGCCAGATGCACCTTCCTCCTCTCGGCTATAACCTCGCACGTGCTCCGAGAGCTTGTCAGGGATTCGAAGAGCTCATGGAAAACCCACTCCAGGTCCACCAACTTCAAGCCTCCCTTCTCCTCAATGGGCGGAACGGGTGCAGAGAGCATTATCTCAGCGTCTAGATAGCTCTCAAGTCTCATGGCGGGCTCCCCGTCGTAGGTCCTTGTGCTGCATATACCGAGAGAAGCCGCCACAGCGTCCATGAACCTTCCCATGGAAGAGCTGAGGGGGGCACGGGGGGCCAGTCTCCTGGTGAGCTCAGCTTCTCTTGTGTACGGAATGATCTCGTCGTATCCCAGTCTCTCTGCCATGGCCCAAACGATCCTCACTGGCCTCTTCACAGCGGCATCTCCTCCCGGGAGGGGCATTCCACTCAAGGTACCCCTTCTCAAGTACTCTCTCCCCTCGACCCGGATGACCTCCCCACCCCAAAGGGTGCCATCCTCACCGTATCCCACACCGTCTAGGGTGAGAGCGGTAATCTCTGACAGGTTCCACTCAAGGGCTAATGCGGAGGCGTGAGCATGGTGGTGCTGAACCTCCACCACCTCCGCTCCGAACCTCTCCGAGAGCTCCTCCCCAAGCCTCCTTGAGGAGTAGGCCGGGTGCATGTCTATCGCTACGAACTCAGGCTCCGGGGAGCCTGTCATCCTCCTTAGGTGCTCGAGGGCCTCCTGCATGTAGCGAAGGTTAGAGTAACTCCTGAGGTTTCCTATGTACTGGGTGAGGTACATCTTGCCCGATTGGGCAAGGGCCCCTGTGGAGTTCATCTCAGGTCCGACAGCAATACCGCACCCCTTCCAGGGGATAGTTACTGGCTCGGGGACATACCCCCGGGATTTCCTTATAAAGAGGGGCCCCTCCTCCCGGGGTATCAGAAGAGAGTCGTCCGCCCTCATGACTATTTTTCTCCGGTGAAAAAGGTAAACATCAGCAGGAAGGCGTAGGGCCTCACTCTCCTCAATAGCCATGGGCTCCCCGGGGAGGTTGGCCGAGCTCATGATGAGATAAGGCTTTTTCATGTGAAAGAAGAGTATATGCTGGATGCCGGTATAAGGGAGGTACAGACCCACTGTCGGCAGGCCGGGTGCTACTTTCTCCGCAAGATGAACGCGCTCCCCCTCCTTTTTTTTAACAAGGACTATGGGCCTCTGTGGTGAGAGGAGCATCCTCCTGGCATGCTCGTTGATCTCGCCCCACCTCTCAGCCTCCTCAATGTCTCTGACCATCACCGCCAGGGGTTTGAAAGGGCGCGAGTACAGCTCCCTTATCCTACCGGATACCTCCGGCAGGGCGGTCAGATGCATTCCCCCCCAGCCCTTCATTATACCCACTTCCCCCGTCTCCATCCTCCTTGAGAACTCCCGTATGGGGTCTGAGGTCTCTATCCTCCTCCCCTCCCCATCCATAAGGTACACCTCAGGGCCGTCGTTCCAGCATGAGATGGTCTGGGCGTGGAACCTTCTGTTCAAGGGGTCGGTGTACTCCTCCCTGCACGCCCTGCAGAGACGGAAGTCCCTCATGGCGGTCCTTTCCCTGTCGTAGGGGAGGGCTTCTATAACTGTGAACCTTGCCCCGCAGTTGGTGCAGTTAGTGAATGGGTAGAGATATCTTCGGTTTTCCCTATCGAACATCTCCTCCAAACACTTTTCGCACACCGCAATGTCAGGGGGATAAGCGGTGTCCTCCTCCTTCCCCTCCGAGGGCATAATGATGAACCCCTCTCCTTCAAAGTTCCCCTCTTTGACCTCAATACGTTCTATTCTCACAAGCGGCCCTATCTCGTGGTTGAGGGCGCTTAAGAACTCCTCCACCTCCCTCTTCCCCCCTTTAAGTACTACCTCAACGTGGGAGCCGCAGTTCATAACATAACCCTCAAGGCCCCTTTTCACCGCGGCCCTGTAGACCGCCGGGCGGAAGCCGACGCCCTGCACCACACCGTAGAAGAGTATCCTCACGCTCCTCACCATTATGGCTCGAGACCAAGGGCCCCCATGAGCTGGTCCACCCCCTGGACGTGTTTTGCATCTGTGCGGATGCACTTTATCGACGGCTTGATTCTGAGTATGTCCCTCTCTATGGTTCGGGGATCAACCTCCATAACCTCCGCAAGGTCTATCTTGTTTATGACGGCCACCGAGGCCTCCCGAAATATGAGAGGGTGCTTTCTGGCCATGTCGTCGCCCTCGGTCACAGAGATGACCACCACCCTCATGTCCGTCCCCAAGGGGAAGTCGGCTGGACAGACGAGGTTGCCCACGTTCTCTACAAAGAGCACGTCGATGTCGTCAAGCGGGAGCTCCTCAAGGGCGTGGTCGAGGAGGTGCGCGTCGAGGTGGCACTCCTTTCCAGTGTTTATGTTCACTGCGGGAACCCCCATGGAAATGAATCTGAGGTAGTCATCGTTCCCGGAGACATCCCCAGCGATAACTCCCGGCCTAACTCCCTTCTCTTTAAGCCTCTCTATGATCCTCTGAATGAGAAGGGTCTTCCCAGAGCCTATGGACCCCAGAAAATCGTAGGACGCAACCCCGTGCTCTTTGAGGATCTTGCTGTTCTCCTCCGCCAATCTTCTATTGGCTTCCAGAATATCCCTTTCCATGTCCACTGAAACTACCTTGTGCATCGGTTTCACCTCGCCCCGGGTGGGCATCAATGGTAACTTATATAGGCTTATTATCTTTATCCCATACGGGGAAGGGTGGGGGTGCCCCGGGAGGGGAAGTAAAAGTTATAAATAACGGAAGGAGTTATTTCGATAAGACCTTTAACGATGTCCAAACAAGGGGGTATATGAGTGATAAGCAAAATGCACATGTCGGTTGTGGTGACCATACTGCTCTTGGCGGGATTTCTAGCCGTCCCCTCCTCCTATGGAGAGAGAGGGCTCGAGATATCCATCGATGAAGTTTATCTTGATGCGCCTCAGGGCCCTTCGGGGGAGTATCCTGTTGGCGAACATAAGATAATCGTAGTTGTGAAGAACACCGGAGATGAGGTTGTGGACTACATACACTTCAACGTGACCGTCACAAACGCCACTTCAACGGTGTATGAGCATCTCAAGAACTCCTCCATCGCATCCTTCGTTCCCTCTGTGTGGGTGAACATAGAGTTCCCTGGCTTCCAGGCGGAGGAGGGAGACTATACCATACATGTGAATGCCACAGCCTTCAACACATCTTTCGGTCACACTTTCAAAATAATAACTGACCGCTCCATAAGGATCATGGACTATCCGGACCTCTCCCTGAAAGTGTCCTCGCCTGAGGAGGGTGCTTCTCTCCCCCTGGGAGACCCGGTGGCAATCACACTGAACGTTACGAACAGGGGCAATGTGCCCATGACAGGACCCTACGAGGTCAATGTAAAGATATCAGACCTCTTCCAGGGCCATCTCTTTTACAATCAGACAGTCATGGCCTTGGGAGAGAGAACTCTCCAGCCCGGGGAGAGCGTGTCCGTGGCCCTGCCCTCCTTCATGGCTGAGAGGGCTACCACATATGTTCTTACGGCGACGGGGGACTTCTCAGACATGGTCTCCACAGACGACACAGATACCATAACCTTCCAGATACAGTGGATAAGCAGGCCCTCCATCAAAGGGTATGTAACCGACAGGAGTGACAACCCCGTCCCGGGAGCCCTGGTGGAGGCCATAAGCGAGAGCGAGGTCACATACTCCAACACCACCGATGAGAATGGCTATTACGAGTTGTGGGACCTCCCAGAGGGGAATTATACTCTACGTGTCTCCGCGCACTGGTTCATGGAGAAGTCTTTCGAAGGTGTTGAGATTACCCCCATCTATCGGGGCTTCTTCAACGTTACCTTAAGGGCCATGGACGTGGGTGACGTAGATGGCTATGTGATGGACACATACGGGGAGCCGGTTGTGGGCGCTCTCGTGGAGGTTGTGGGCTATCCCTACAACACAACCACCGATGAGGATGGATATTACGTCCTTGAGAACATTCAAACCGGCTACCAGCTCATACAGGTCACAGCCTCCGGATACAGGGACCAGGTCCTCTCCGTCACAGTGCTATATCACACCGTCACCACCCTCAATTTCACCCTTGAGGAGCTACTGCCCTTCACAATATCCGTGACACCTCCCAACGGCTCCGAAAACGTCTCCGTGGTTGACCCCGTGGTCATAGAATTCTCCAGCCAGATGGATCCAGAGAGCGTCAACCAGACCTCCGTCTATCTGATGAAAGAAGGAGGCTATGTGGTCCTGTGCAATTACACGTGGGAGGACAACTATAGAATCCTCTTCCTCGAACCTGTGGGCGGCCTTGAGTACGAGACCCATTATACACTGGTTATCATGCCCACCATCAGGGATTCCGAAGGAAGGGAGCCCCTTAAAGAGGTCTTCAGATCCCATTTCACTACCATAAAAGAGCCCGTGAGGGTGATTGAGACCTATCCGAGCTACGGACAGGCAAACGTTCCACTTCAGGTCACCATCTGGGCTGTCTTCTCCGATGATATAGACAGCACTACGATGAACGACGAGAACGTGAAGCTCTCCTACGGGGCAGGCCTCTACGTGCCCTGCACGGTTCAGTACATCCCCTCAGAGAGGAGAGTCGTGATAACCCCCCAGGTGGAGCTTCAGCCTCAGACCACCTACTCGGTGATACTCCGCGACACGATTAAATCCCTCTCCGGTGCTCCCTTCCCCGGTTATGTGTGGGATTTCACCACGAAGGCTGTTGTGAGCACCGGTACTGTAACGGGTACTGTATACGGACCCGATAACCAGCCCATCTCCGGGGCCCTTGTGGAGCTGTCGGATGATAGAGGGTTCTACAAGCAGACCACATCAGACCCCAACGGAAGATTTGAGTTCCAGAACGTAGCCCCCGGGGAGTACACACTTACCATAAGCTACGGAAAGGATTACCAGAAGGTTAAGAAGACTGTCACCGTCACCGCAGGTGAGACCACAGACATGGGGTCCCTCACCCTCAAAGAGAAGGTGGAGACAAAACCGGTGAACATGGTACTTGTGGGGGCTCTGCTGATCATTCTGCTTGTCATAATCCTTGGAATCGGGTACTCTCTGCTCCGCAGACCAAGGGAGTACCCGGAGGAGTATGAGGCCCCGGCCCGCGGCCCCTCCTACCGCCCTGTTCCGCCCGCACCCAGAGGGGCTCCGCCGGGAGTTTCAGCGCCACCTCCCAGCGCTCCAAGGGTTGGCATGGGTGCACTTGAGAGGCCCGCCGCGGGGGCGGGTGGTTACGGAGAGGCGGCCTATCTCGAAGAGGAGTTCGCCTGCCCAGTCTGTGGCAGCCCTGTTGGCATAACGGAGCTCTACTGTCCGGTGTGCGGTGCCGAGTTCGAGCCCAACGTGGTCGCCTGTCCAGAGTGCGGTTCCAACATCCCAGCCGAGGCGAAGGTGTGCCCGGTGTGCGGAACGGAGTTTGGTGAGGAGCTTGAAGAAGAGGTGGAGGTATTACCTCCAGAGGAGTTCGAAATAGAGGAAGAGGAGGAGGTGGAGGTGCCGGAAGAGCTTCTGGAGGAGGAGTTGGAAGAAGAGGAAGGGGAGGAAGAAGAGGAGGAGGGGAGCGGAGAGAAGGGTATATCAAGGGGAGGCTGGAGGTAATCACTCCTCCACCACGATTTCCCACGTAATCTCCGCCGCCTTGCTGAGCATTGCGGTGACAGAGCAGTACCTTGTCTGGGAGAGCTCCACAGCTCTCTTTAATTTATCTATCGGAAGGTCCTTGCCCCGGAAGATGTATTTCAGATGAATTCTGGTGTAGACCTTGGGGTGCTCTTCCGCCCTCTCTCCCTTAATCTCAATCTCAAAGGAGGAGTACTCAACACCCATCTTTCCGAGTATTGCGGCTACGTCCATTCCAGTACAGGAGCCCAAGGAGACCAGAAGGGCCTCCATGGGTCTGATTCCCGCCATATAGCCGCCGAACTTTTCCTCCCCGTCAAGCACAATCCAGTGGTTGCTATCTCCTCTCCCTACGAAAACAAGGCCCCTAACGTTTATCAGGTGTGCACTGGTCACGTTGCTCACCGAAAGGAGAAGAGGAGACATCTATAAATAGAATGCCCCCCCAGGAATAGCTTTTTATCCCCCTTTCCTCTAGCAGCACTGGAGGCGATGAAGATGGTCATAGCGGAGATCTCTGTGACGCCCATAACTGATGGGGTCAGTGTGTCGAAATACGTCAGAGCTGCCTATAAAGCACTAGTTGAGACGGGGCTGAAGGTGGAGCTCACCCCTATGGCAACGGTGATGGAGGCGGATACTATAGAGGACATCTTCGACGCTGCTCTTCGAGCCCATAGAGCGGTGGCTGATATGGGAGCGAGGAGGATAATAACGACCCTTAAGATAGACGATAGAAGGGACAAAAAGGTCCACATGGAGGACAAGGTGAGGAGCGTTCTCGGGCAATAGATGGAAAGCCTTTAAATGGGTGTTCAAACTAAATAGTACCCATGAAAAGACATCTCGCTGCGCTGGTTCTTGCACTGAGCCTGGTACTTTTCCAGCCTGTCATGGGGGACCTAAAGGAGGCCAGAATATCGTCGGTGACGGATGGAGGGGTTGATGAGGACGGCGACGGACACTTTGAGAGCCTTGAGATTTCCGTTACTGTCTCTGTCTTCATGGAGGGGAGCTACAGGGCCGTGGCAGACCTTGAGCCCTCAGGGGTATCTCTCTACAGCTACTCTCCTGAGGTTGTGCTCACCCAAGGCAGCCACGAACTCCTGCTCTACTTTCCAGCCCAGGAGCTCTACAGCAGGGGAGTTGAAGGAACCCTGGTGGTGCACGTCTCCCTCTTTAAGGGCGGAGAGCTTCTGGACGATACGAACCACACCACCCACTACTACCCCGCGGAGGCTTTCTCCCCCCCCACAGCGAAGCCATACCCTACTGCTAAAGTCTCTTTAAGCGAGAGCACAGTGACGCTCTACACTGAAATGGTCACAGTGAGCGTTAACACTTCAAGGCCCGTGTTCAGAGTGGGCTACACTGCGGCACCTTACCACACCATGACAGTAATTTTCGACCGGGTGGAGGTTGTGGAAGACAGCGGTGACGGCCTTCCCGGGGAGGGAGACCAAGTTATAGCCACGGGATCCCTCATGGACACCGTCTGGGAGTTGAATTCGAGGTTTGAGGGGGGCTATGAGGGGGAGCTCTCCTCGGTAGTTCCCCTCCTGGGCCCCGGGGGCGTTCAGCTGGCGCTGATGCAGTTCTCAATATACTTCGAGGCCTCAAACCTCTCTCTGGCGGGATACTACCTCACCTTCAGGGCTTCCATGAAGATCATCGGTGAGATAGAGGGAGACTTCATCACACTGATCCTGAAGGCCTCAGCCCCCGGAGAATACTCCATGAGATTAACCCAGACCGGGGGCGGCTACGAGCTAACCTCCAAGGATGGGGGGAGGCAGTTCCTGGTCCTGGAGGAGCTGGGAATCGCGAAGGCCAACCTGACCGGGGAGGACCTCATCTTCAACATGAACTGGACTGCGGAGCGCTCCTTCACCTTCAGGCTTGGGGTGGACCCCACCAGTATACCTGAGATCGGAAGGAGAGGCCAGTATCTGAAGAACAGCATGGCCTATATGCTCCTGGGGGCCCTGCTCTCCTCCGCCGCCGTAGGTGCGACCCTGGTTCTACAGTACAGAAGGGGGAGGGGGTGATAAAGTGGTCAATATAGCCTCCATCGTGGACATTCTCCTTGGCGTCTATACTGTGATAGCGGCGACTCTGACAGCCATAGGCGTTATATCCTATAGAAGAAGTTCCTCTGGCAGGGTTCTCTTCGTCACCCTAGCCTTCTTCCTCCTCTTCCTGAAGGGGCTCATCCTTATCCTGGGGCTCTACGTTTTCAAAGCGGAGGGGTTCCTGATACCCTCCCAGTTCGGAAGAGGGTTCGCGACTCTTCTTGCCATAGATTCCGTAGCCATGCTCGCCCTCTACTTCGCCCTCTTCCACCGGAGGTAGGGATGAATGGGCACCGAAGCGCCCCTCCCGGAGCTTGACACACGAAAGAGGATCTATCAGTACATAGTCTCCAATCCGGGGGCGCACCTGAGAAAGATCGCTAGAGACCTTAACATGAATCTGGGAGCGGTTGAATACCACCTGCGGGCCCTTGAAAGGGACGACCTCGTGGTGGGGAGGGAGGAGGGACGCTACAGGAGGTTCTACGCAGAAGGGAAGGTGGGCTCGGAGGACAAAAAGCTTCTCTCCCTACTGAGGCAAGAGGTCCCCCGGCGTGTGATCCTTCACCTCCTCCAAGAGGGCGAGGCCACCGCGGGGGAGCTGGCGGAAGCCTCGGGGGTCTCCCCGGGGACTTTAACCTTTCACCTGAAGAAGCTTAAGAAGGCCGGGGCGGTGGAGGTGGAGAAGAGGGGCAGGCAGCGGGTGGTGCGCCTCACGGATCCCCGCAGGGTAGCTAGACTGCTCATTATGTACAAGGAGAGCTTTACTGACACCCTTGTAGAATCCTTCGTAAGCACCTGGGAGGAGCTCGGCCTTAAATTTCCATAAAAGAGCTCGCCCCGGCGGTCTAACTTAGCGGGGAGAGCGGAATGGTGGGGAGAGGGATGAGGCTATGTTCCTTTCTCAGAGGCCTCAGCCAACGGCCCCTCCACATCTGCGGGTTCCACACTCTTTGTGATCATCTCCACCTCAAGCTTTTCAAAGGCCTCCTCAACGTTGGAGAGTATCTCTTCTTTAAAGTCGTCCTCGGGCACCTCAAGGGTGATCTCCACCCTCTTTCTTTTACCACCCACCACCCTTATCTTCTTGACCATACCCGCACTCACAAGGTCTTTATCGGTATGAGGGTCCATGACCCCCTTAAGAAGCTCCTCCACAAGGGCCTCATCCAGAGGTCTTCTGCCCCGGATAACATCCCATTTGGTGAGTGCCAGCCTCAAGCCCTTAATCGAGAGGACGGCACAGTGATATTTGATCTTAGGCAGGCCCCCCAGCTCCTCCACCTCGTCCTTGAAGCTTATCTTCCACGCCTCCTGAACGCTCTTTCCCTTGGCCATTTCCGTTATCACAGAGCTTGTTGCTATGTTGGCTGCACAGCCGTAGGACTCAAAGGTTATCTTCTCGATGACCTCCGTTTTGGGGTTTATCTTAAGGTAGAGCTTTATCATGTCCCCGCAGGCTATGCTTCCAGCCAGCGAGGTGACACTTGCATCCTCCATATGACCCACGTTTTTGGGGTTCATGAAGAGCTCGAGCACCTTTTTCGAATATCCCACCTTCATGGCCTCACCTCAGCATGCGTCGCTGACCCTCTTTCCCGCGAACTTTCTGGCCAGGGGACTTATTCCCCTGAGCTTCTCCACAACTTCCCGCACCACTTCGGAGGCCTTCCTGATCTCCTCCTCCGTGTTATACCTTGAGATGGTGAGCCTCACAGAGCCGTTGGCGTACTCAACACCCACCCCAAGTGCCCTGATAACGTAGCTAGCCTGAAGGGCCGGGTCGAAACAGGCAGAACCCGTTCTGAGTATCACCCCGCGCTCGCTGGCCATCATCAGTACCGCCTCCCCCTCAACGCCGCGGAAGGAGACGTTTACGTTATCTGGGACGCGATGAGGGCCTACCTCCGGCCCATTCAATCTGCTCTCCTCTATGGCCGTGAGCTCCTCCACAAGTATCTTCTGCAGCCCTCTCAAATGCTCCACATGCTCCTCCCTGTAGAGCTCAACGGCCCTTGCGAATCCGACTATCGCAGGAACGTTTGGATGACCTGCTCTGAGGCCGAACTCCCTTGAGTCGCCGTGGATCAGAGGCTCCAGTTTGATCCCCTCCCTCACATAAAGCGCACCCGCCCCGAGAGGGCCGTGAATCACGTGAGCGGATATGGTCAGCAGGTCAATGTCCATCTTGCTGACATCTATCTTCTCCCTCAAATAAGAGTGAGTGGCGTCCGTGTGAAAGATCACGCCCTTATCGTGGGCCAGCTCAGAGAGAGCCTTTATATCCTGGAGTGTCCCGATCTCCTGATTGGCGTGCTGCACGGAGAGGAGTATGGCGCCGTCTAGGGACCTCTCAACCGAGCCGGTATGGACCTTTCCCACACGGTTCACCGGCAGATATACCGGTGTGAAGCCGAACCTCTGAAGGAATTTAGCGGAGTTCAATACGCATTTCCTCTCTATGGAAGATGTGACTATTTTCCCCTTTTTCTCAGATGAAAAGGCCACCCCTTTTATAGCCAGATTGTCGCTCTCGGTGACACCTGAAGTGAAGACGATCTCCTCTGGGGAGGCTCCGATGCTCCTGGCTATGGTCTCCCTCGCTTTGATGAGAGCTTCAGCAGCCTCCTCCTCCAGCCTGTGGCCGAAATCCCCCCCCGGGACGCCAAAGCGCTCAAGATAGTATTCCCTCATGATCTCAAAAACTTCCGGAGCCACCGGGGTTACGTTTCCGTTGTCAAGATATATCACGTCATCTCTCATGGTGCTAAGCTATCTCAGGATGTGATTAAAAGTTTGTCCCGAAGTTTGGGCAGCCCCTCCAGGGATCCGACCCCCCCAGCAGAGATTCTCCAAGGGTCTCCGCTATGCGGAATGTGGGAGAACTCCCGAGAGGTTCTACCCAGAGAGGTGGGGTGTCTGTTATGGGGCTGCCCCCGGGGATGGAGGAGATCACAGGAGAGAGGCTGTTCAGACACTGAAGCACTTGCGTTGTGCAGTCATCGTTTATTGCCCTCCTTTGACTTCCCCGGGGAGAGGCTGTTCAGACATAGAAGAAAAGGTATTATACCCCGGGGTGGGGGGATTCGGAGGCGGCTCCACTCCCCCTTTCTTCTTGAAATAGAGGTAAGCAGCGACGAGGAGCAGAAGCAGTGAGATGAACGTTGCCGCGAAGAGGAGGGTGTGGTCCTCACCCTTCTTCTCTTTTTCTTGACGAACCTCCTCGGAGTGCACCTCTTCGGGTGTTGCTGATATTGTTTTACTTGGCTGGCTCTCATAGTGGGAGTTCAGGGAGGTAATTCTGTAGAAGTATGTTTTACCGTTCTTCACAGTTGTGTCGTTGTAAGAGCAAACAGAGGGGAGGAGTTCAACAAGCAGTGATAGGTTACTCTCGCTCTCTCCTCTGTATATCCTGTATGATACGATCTCCTCTCCACCATCGTATGGTGGGGGGTCCCAGGAGAGGAGAACGAAGGAG
>Ga0190360_1000271_pt1 | contig 29444 bp, 25 predicted proteins | sample 48721834_MG_FD_161271 | JGI IMG/M metagenome (GOLD analysis project Ga0190360, IMG submission 161271) | Hydrothermal vent microbial mat bacterial communities from Southern Trench, Guaymas Basin, Mexico - 4872-18-3-4_MG | ecosystem: Environmental > Aquatic > Marine > Hydrothermal vents >...
TAATAAATTTGTCATCCTTTATGCTGGCACCTTGACCTTAAGTAGTTACCAAAGTTTAGAAAAAATACTCGAAATAGCGGCTTCTTTGCGAACAGATCCCCAACTCTTATTTCTCTTCGTCGGCGAAGGATTGAAAAAACCCGACCTGGTCAAGAAGGCTCAGGAGCTTGGCTTGCCCAATGTAAAGTTTATTCCTTTTCAACCTTATGAACTCCTTCCCCAGCTTTTATCCTCCGGGGATGTTTTATTAGTTCCCTTAGATCAAGAAAAAAGTGAGTTGTCGGTTCCATCAAAATTATACAATTATATGGCGGTGGGCAGGCCAATTCTAGGCTTGGCAGAAAGTAATTCCGAAGTAGCCCAAATTTTAAGGAAATCAGAAGCTGGTTTTACCATCTCTCCCGGGGAAAAAGATGCTTTGCTCCGGGTAATTGAGGCTTTGAGGACTAGCCCCAGTTTGGGTCGGGAAATGGGGCAAAAAGCAAGAAAATATGTCGAGAGATATTACTCCCAAAAAGTAGTTTTACCTCAATATGAGGAAATATTAATTAATAAAGAAATTTAAAGATAAACTTTTATAGTAATAAGATACCCGGGATAAAGGTGACTATTGAAGGAGGAAATTGAGTGGCACTAATTATTTTCCTGAAAAGAAAGAAACTGGGTTCTGAGAAGAATAAACAATTAATTAATTTTGACTTTTCCAAAGAGACTTGGTCTAGGATATTGAGGTATTGGTTGCCGCCAATTTTATGGATGGCTTTTATTTTTCCCGTGGGGAATCGGGTGGGAAGCAGTCCCTTTTTTTATCGGTTAATCGAAAGCCTGGTTACTTGGATTAATCCAGATTCTTCCCTTCGGATTGTCGAAGTAATTTATATTTTTTGTCGTAAGTCCTTTCATTTTTTCGAATATGGGTTTCTCGCCGCCCTATTTTTTCGAGCTTTACGTCAAGATGCAATCGAAAGTTGGCCGAGAAAATGGTTGATCCAAAGTGGGATTATTGCTGGAGCTTACGCTGGTGTTGATGAGCTTCTCCAATCCTTTGTTCCCAATCGGAATGGGTCTTTGATTGATGTTTTAATCGACTGGGCAGGGATTATGTTTTTCTTAAGGTTTATTTTGGGTAAATTTAGAGCTAAGTTTAATAATAATTCTTTAAAATGAATTTTTTAAAACGACCCTTTGATTTAATTTTATCCGGGGCAGGAATTATTTTGTCCTTTCCCATATGGGTGGTTATTATGGGGCTGATATTGCTTGATGATGGTTGGCCGGTATTTTATTGTCAAGAAAGGGTCGGGAGAAGGGGACAACGGTTTAAAGTTATTAAGTTTAGAACGATGATTCGGGAAGCTGAAGAAGCGGGGGAACCTGTTCAAGCTACCGAGAATGACCCTCGCGTAACGAGAGTCGGGCGGTGGTTAAGGAAAACCGCTCTTGATGAATTACCTCAGTTAGTGAACATCTTCTGTGGTCAGATGAGCTTTGTTGGCCCCCGAGCTTTACGTCCCCAAGAAAAGGAAGTTTGGGGGGATAAAGTTGTTCCCTTAAGCCAGGTGCCTGGTTATCACCGGCGCCATCAAGTTCTTCCCGGGTTAACCGGTTTGGCTCAGGTTTATCTTCCCGCCGATGCTCCCCGTCGAAAAAAGCTGAAATATGATTTGTTATATGTCAAGAAAAGGAGTTTTTGGCTAGACATTAAATTGATTATTTTGTCTTTCTGGATAACTTTTCGAGGCCGCTGGGAATCCCGCGAGAAGAAAATCTAGCAAATACTAAGAAGAAAGAAAATAAGCCACTGCTGAGTTAGCCATAGAGGGCAAAATTTGACAATTCTGGTGGTTTTAATAAATAATACATCCACATTTCGGGAAAATAATTTAAGCGGGAAAATAAGTTAATGAATCTAATAAAAGATGTAGTCATCGTTGGTGGTGGACCGGTAGGTTTATATTTGGCTGGCTCTCTAGCTCGTTCAGGCCTTGAGGTGTTAACCATCGAAAAGAAAAAAGAAATTGGGGAAGATATTATTTGTACGGGCATTATTGGCCAAGAAGCTTTTACCAAATTTCAATTAGCCCCAAGTTCGATAGATCATGCTCTGCAAGATGTTGAATTATTTTCTTCAGCCGGAGGAAGAATTAAATATCACCATCCTTTCCCTTTTGCTTATGTGGTGGATAGGAAAGTATTTGATCAGTCGTTAGCCCGCCGGGCTCAAGACGTGGGAGTAGAAATCTTAACCGGACTAGAGGTTAAAGAGATAATTCCTTCCCCCACGAAGGTGAAAATAGTGGCGCAAGGGCCCGAAAATCAGATGAACTTCTTTCAAGCTAAAATATGTGTGCTGGCTACTGGCAATAATTTTTATTTGCATCAACAATTAGGCTTAGGTAAACCATCTCAGTTTGTTTTGGGAAGGCAGGTAGATTTAGTTGCCGAGCAATCAGCCCCAGCTCGGTTATGTTTGGGGAAAGCTTTTTCACCCGATGGTTTCGCTTGGCAAATTCCTTTTAAAGAAAAAGGATGGAAAATTGGGCTCCTTACTTCTTCTGATCCTCGCCCCTATCTGAGGAAAATTTTAAAGAGTTTCTTTCCCTTAATACCTGGTTCTGAAAATAATAATCTTCCTCCTCTTTCCACTAAGGCCATTGCCCAGGGAATAGTTTCTCCATCTTTTGCCAATAGGATTCTTGCGGTCGGGGAAGCGGCTGGCCAGGTAAAAACTACTACCGGAGGAGGAGTTTTCTATGGGTTGGTTGGAGCTCAATTAGCTGAAGAAACCATATTAGAAGCTTTCCAGCGGGGAGTTTATGATGAATCTTTATTATCCGGCTATGAGAAGCGGTGGCGAGAAAGATTAGAGTCGGAAATAAGAATCGGCTTGATCATGCGCAAGGTTTATTCTCTCCTGAATGACAAAGATGTGAATTTGTTGTTCCAAATTGCTCGTGAGGATGGCATCCTTCCCCTAATTCAAGACCAGGGAAATTTTGACTGGCACAGTGGTTTAATTATGAGTTTGATCCGCCATCTTTATCATTATCCCCATCGAATTCCAGCCCTCATTCATTTATCAAGAGAAATCTGGCAAAAAACGAAATATATAACTAGTGGGGAAGCATTTCCAAAACCGTGATGGAAAAATGGTGGCTGGCACCTTATTTTGGCCAGTGGCATTTTCAAGAAAACGGGCTAAGATAGTGCCTATCACCATTTTTCCCAGCCCAAGAAAAAATGAGAAAGAAATATTTTGTTGGCTTCCATTTCTTTCTTCTCCGCTAATATTTATAATTCAAGCTAATGGCTATTTGCCAAGCTATCACGGTTTTGGAAATGCTGGCAAGAGTGAAGGTGGTTTGACTTTAAAGAGGTAATAAGGATATAATCAAAAAAAAAGGCTAAAATCGGAAAAGGAAGCAAAGAAGGACATTATCCAAGGCGCAATATTTTTGGGGATTTTTAGGTATTTAAGATGAGAGATAATAAAGGGAAGAAGGAAATCGATCTTTTTGATATTTGGCGGGTAGCTCTAAAAAGGAAATGGATTATTATTACGATTGCAATCTTGTTTATTGTTGGGGCGGGGATTTATTCATTTACTCGAACGCCAATTTATCAAGCCACGGCCACTATTTTAATCGAAGAGCCCGGATCAAGTATGTTTAATATTGAAGAAATGTTTAATTATACTCCTTATTATCGTTATGATTTTTTAGGAGTATATTTCAATACCCAATTAAGTCTTTTAACCAGCCGGACATTAGCCGAGAGAGTTGCCCGGCGGATGAATTTGTCCGAGCGAATGGAGTTAAACACTCAATCTAGTTCCTCCCCGGCGAGTTTTTTAGGGCAAATAAAAAGTTTTTTTTCTATATCTCGATGGTTTAATAGAACTAAAGAAGTTACTCAACCAGCGCTGCAAGAATTTGTTCCGCCGGCTGATTTAAGCGCTAATTATGCTTTTGTTGTTCTTTCGGGATTGAAAATTCAACCCGTCGAGGAAACTCGATTAGTCAACATCAATTTTCGTTCCCCTTTCCCTGTTTTAGCCGCCGATATAGTCAATAATTTAATTGAGGAATTTATTGATTACTCGGTGGAAATGCGTTATGAAGCGACGAGACAAGCTTCTGAATTCTTGAACAAGCAAATTGCTCAACTGAGGAATGAGTTGGCGGCCAAGGAGAAGGAGCTACAAAAGTATGGAGAAGAAAAAAAGCTGTTATTTTTAAACGAAAAAGAAAGTTCCGTCGTGAGTAAATATGCTGACTTAAACACGGCTTTTACCGAAGCTCAGATAGAGAGGATTAATAAAGAAGCTGCTTTTCGAGAATTGTCAAGCTTACAGATTGATGCCTTGTCCCCGAACATTGATAATCCTGTCATTCAGAGTTTAAAAGCCGAATATACCCGTTTGAAAAATGAATATGACGAGAAAATTAAGATTTTTAAGCCTGAATACCCTGATATGGTTCGTTTAAAGGCCCGGCTGGATTCCTTGCGCACGGAGTTGGAAAAAGAAGTTAGCCAGGCTGTGGATGCGGCAAGGACTGAATATCGAGCTGCTTTGGCTAAAGAAAATTCTCTCAAGAATTTATTAGAAAAACAGAGAGAAGATGTAGTGAGAACCAATAATAATGCGATTCTCTATAACAGCCTTAAAATAGATGTGGAAAATAAAAGAAACCTGTTGAATTCTCTGATTGCCAAGCAAAATGAAGCCCTGGTTTCGGCCCGGCTGAAAGGATTAAAAACAAGTAACATCAAAATTGTTGACCGGGCTTTGGTTCCCCAATCTCCTGTCTATCCTAATCCCTCCCGCACAGTTATGTTAGCTTTTCTATTGAGTCTTTTTGTTGGAGTAGGGGTAGCTTTCATTCTAGAATATCTAGACAATACAATTAAATCTCCTGAAGATGTAGAACAGTTGGTTGACCTTCCTTCTTTAGGCTTGATTCCTCTTGTTTCAGCTTCTAACGGGGTAAAAAAGGCATCCTATACTCACCAGTATTCTTACGGACAACAAGAAGGGGAAACTCTGGAAGAAGAAGTTATTAATAATATTGAATTAATTAATTATTATTATCCTAATATTTCAATTGCCGAGGACTACCGAACCATTAGGACCTCAATTCTGTTTTCTTCCTTAGAAGACAAACCAATGGCGATTGGCTTTACCTCTTCTCTGCCTGAAGAAGGAAAATCAACCACATTAGTTAATACCGCCGTAGCTTTTGCGCAGATGGACCGCCGCGTTATTTTAATTGATGGTGATTTGCGCAAACCACGTCTGTACAAGATTTTTGATAACACCAACCGGATTGGTTTGAGCAATTATCTTGCTGGAAAATCTTCCATAGATGAAATTATTCATCCAACGAAGATAACTACCCTGGACTTAATTCCTTGTGGACTTCATCCGCCAAATCCGGCTGAGCTTCTGGAATCACGGCGCTTCATTGACTTGATTAGACTTTTGAAAGAAGACTATGATTTTGTTCTTGTTGATTCACCGCCGATCCTAGCTGTAGTGGATGCTAGTGTCGTCTCGACGAGAATGGATGGTGTCGTTGTGGTGGTCAGGGCTAATAAAACAACCAAAAAGTCTCTCTTGTATGCGGTGGAAACTTTAAGGAAAGCCAAAGCCCCTATTTTAGGTGTTGTTTTAAATGAGGTTCCCTTCAGCCATAATGGCTATTATTCTCCTGATTATCACGGTTACTTAAAGGGTTATTATTCATCTTCCAAACACTAAAATCATGATCGATCTTCATGCTCATATTCTTCCTGGAATTGATGACGGAGCCCAAACTCTAGCCGAAGCCCTAAAGATGCTAACTATAGCTGAGGAAGATGGTATTACCAAACTGGTGGCCACCCCTCATCTTTATCGCGGTAAGTACCAGCAATTGGAAGAATTAAAAATAAAACAAGAACTCGAAAAATTAAGAAAGGCCGCTGCCCAGAAAGGCTTGAAGATTGATTTATTATCTGGTGCTGAAGTTCATATCACTCATAAGCTCCTGACCGAAATTCGCCGCCATCGAGTCGAGTTGGTTATTAATGGTAGTGATTATCTTTTCCTCGAATTTCCCTCCGACCATGTATTCCCGGGAGTGAAGAATTTAATGTTTGAGCTTTTATCCCAAAGATTAATTCCCATTATTGCTCACCCCGAGAGAAACGCTGTTTTTTTACGCCAACCACGGTTATTGGCTGAGTTAATTCAGATGGGAGTTCTCTGTCAGGTAAATAGTGGCAGCTTTTTGGGCTGTTATGGAGAAAGAATTCAAGTTGGAGTTTTAAATTTGCTGAAGCTGGGACTTGTCCATTTTATTGCCAGTGATTGTCATAATTCAGCCACTTTACCTCCTCGTCTTTCCCCGGCCGTCGAGATTGCCGCCGAGATAATTGGCCCGGCGGCGGCTAACGCTTTAGTTGTTGATAATCCCCAAGCAGTGGTTGAAAATAGAGCGATCCCTTATTATCCCGAGCCTCTTGAACCCCGAGAAAGAAGCCGGTCGCTAAAATTCGTTTGGCCAGTATTTAATTTCTTTTCGAAAAAGAAAAAATAATCCTTTTCTACTCAAAAACAAAGAACATGAAAACGAAGCGGAAAAGCTCAAAGTTTAAGTGGAGAAGTCAACCTTTTTTAATTTTTAAATGGTGGGTATTTTTTCTGATTTTTTTCTGTCCTTTACTCTTGGGTGGAGTTGATGATTGGGTCATCTTAGTTTTCGAAGTAACCGTGGCCTTAATGTGGGTTTATTACCTTCTCTCTTCAGAAAAGCCAGAACCTTCGCCGGCCATTAAGAAATTAACAACTTATTTAACCCGTCTGATAGTGGCCATGGGTATTTTCCTTATCTTTCAAATCCTTCCTCTTCCCACTATCTTGGTTAAATTGATTAGTCCTCATTCCTATTCCCTGCGCGAAATGTTCTCGATTGGAGCCTCAACTTCTTCGTGGATGACGATCTCTGTGGCCCCCTTTAAAACCATAAAAGAATCGCTAGAACTTCTCTCCTATGCTCTATTTGTTCTTCTTATTTTTAAGACGGTCGTTTCCTTTCGAGTCATTAAGAAGTTTTTCTGGGCCCTGGTGGGTTTAGGTTCTTTTCAAGCTCTCTACGGAATAATTGAGTTACTTAACCCTCACCCGCGACTGCTTTTTTTCCCTAAAGAAATAAACTTGCAGGTCGCCACCGGAACCTATGTCAACCAAAATCATTTTTCGGGATTGTTAGAAATGACTCTCCCGATCACCTTGGGATTATTTCTAGTCCAAATGGAAAAGCTATTTGCCCCGGCCTTGTCCTGGAAAGATAAGATTTTACAGTTTTCAGAAAAAAAGATGACCGGGGGCCTTATTCTGGGATTATTGGCTTTACTCCAAGTGTTAGGGGTTTGGTTTTCTAGGTCCCGTTCAGGGATAATTGTTGTTTTTCTTGAATTTATTTTTTTCTTGATTATCCTAACTATTTTTTTTCAGGGTGATAAATTCAAAAAACGCCAGAGTATTAGAATTTTGCAGGTAGTTTTAATTATTGTTTTGGTGGTCATTGTTTATACCGGAGCTTCTTCGACGATTAGCAGGTTTACCTTGGAAAAGCTTAATCAAGAAGGCCGCTTTCATTATTGGGCCACCCTCGGTCAGATGATAACTGATTTTCCCTTTTTTGGTTCTGGATTAGGAACTTTTGCCTCCCTTTATCCAGCTTATGAATCGGGAAAGACTTACGGCCTCTTGTTGCATGCTCACAATGATTATCTTGAATTTTTCCTCGAAATGGGCCTAGTGGGAATGATCTTCCTTTGCGGGGGAATATCTTTAGTGGTGATTAAAACGGGCCTTCAATGGGTCAAAAGGAGAAATTTTCAGATTAAGATTATGTCCTTAGCAGCAATGATTGGTGTTTTTGGTTTGGCTATTCATAGTTTGACTGATTTTAATCTCCATATTCCAGCTAATGCGATCATTTTTTCTTTAATTCTCAGCCTGAGTCTAATTTTAGTCTATTGGCGGCCCCAGAAGGATTAAGGATGAACAAGTCGATTAAATTGATTCATCAACCGAGGAGAATGGCTTCTTTAATTGTTGTTTTACTTTTAATCGGAATAATTGGGCTTGAAGTTATCCTATATTTAAATATCAGGTGGGTTTCCCTTGCTCGAAGAGACATTGCGAACGATCAAGTGAGGTTAAAAACTCTAAACCGGGCTCAACAGATTTTCCCTTTCAACGATGAGGTGAATTTAGAATTAGGCCGGTGGTGGTTGACCCAGGCTCAGAGCCCCCACTTCTCGTATGAGGAAAGAATTAAGGGCTTAAAAAAAGCAATGAATTACCTTGAGCAAGCAATTCGACTTAATCCTGGTTCTTACCGGGCCCATTTTTATTTAGCCCAAGTAGGGCAAGTTCTTCGTTTTGAAGAGAAAATTCCATTTAGCCCGATTAGTGAGTTTAAAAAGGCCGCTTTGTTAACTACTTATAACGAAGAAGTTTACTTTCAGGCAGGACGACACTTGTTTTCTCTTTGGAATGAGTTGTCCCCGGAAGATAAAGAAATAACTTGGCAATTATTAGCCAATGTCATTACTCCCAATAACCCCGATCATTTAGAAGAAATTTTGCCTAGTTGGGAATATAATGGTGCCTCAGAGGAAGTATTAAACAAGTTATTACCCCAAGATGCACGCTTATACCGAGTTGTGGCGGATTATTTAGCTCGCCGCGGAATTAAACATGAACTTAGGTTAATTAAACTTGCTCAGGCAGAAATGATGGAGTTTGACCAAGCTCGCCGTCTTTACTTTCAAGCTTTAAATCAAGCTCAAATTTCCCAGTTTAGGCGCGCTGAGCAAGCTTTTCAGGAAGCCTATGGATTACTCCAGAGAATAAAGTTTTACCAAGCCTTGATTGGCGAAAAGCTAATCGAGGAGAGTGATTTTTATGTTTTTTCTAAAGAGATAAAGAAAAATATTGCTTTTTTGCGACTTAGTCGAGGTGAGAATTTTTCAAGCGTTAAAACTCTTCTTCTAAGCTACCTAGATGAGGAAGATGATGTCGACGCTCTAGAGAATTTTATTAATTACCTGCGCCAAAAAATGGAGATTCAAGGCTCTAAAATAGCCAACCAGGAAAAATTCTTGTTTTTTTATCTGGAGTCTCTAGTTGATTATAAAAAAGGAGCTTTTAGCCAATTATCGGAAAGAATAAGGAGTCAAGGAGTTTTTATCCAGGATAATATCTTAGATTTTCCTGCTGAAGTGGCTGATTTATGGCGAATCGTGGCTGAGTCTTATCTCAATCAGGATTTCGTCTATGATTCTTTAGAGTATTTTGAAAAAGCATTGATGATTAAGCCTAAAGATATGAACATTTTATTAGGGTTAATGGAGACTTATGAACGATTGAATCGGGAAGATAAAATTGAAGAAGTGAGTTTACGGATTGCCGAGATAATTCGGGAAAGAGAGGAGAAATTCCGGTCAACTCCTCTTTTGCCAGGCAAAACAACCAATTTTCAAATCTTAGCCTCCAGGAATACCAGGCGATTGAAAATTATTTTTGATCTGGCTGACTCAAGAGTGAGTCCCCTGGTGGGGGTGATTATCAATGGAAGAATAGAAAGAGAAGGTTTTTTAAAAAGCCCAGAGATTGAAGTTGAAACAGATTTTAAGGTGGGAATCAACCAGGTGGAAATCACTTCTTATAATACCGAAATTAGATGCTTAAAAATGATGGTCGAGTAAAAGAGAAATATTGTCAATTTGGTCACCCCTGAAGAAAGACCTAGTTAATGAAGAGGAAAAAGGGAGAAACAAAAACTTGCCAGCTTAAAATAGTAACCACAGCTAGCTTAAAATTACTTGACAATCGGAAATAAAAGGAATAGGTTAAGAGTACTAAAGGAGGATTCCATGATTTTAGGTGCCAGATCAAAGAAAGTAGCTGTCTTTATTCTTCCGTCACTGATCATATTTCTGGTTGCTGGTGTTTTTGGGGGTGAGTTAAATCCTTCAAGGTTAGGGGTATTACAAGGAAAAGTCTTAGCTCTTGATGGAAATACACCTTTTCCTGGAGCTCAAGTTAAATTAAAACATTTGGGAACAGGTAAAATATTGGCCAGCAGTCCTACCAATAATCAAGGATATTTCCGAGTAGATGGCCTGGATAAAGGACTTTATTTGGTGGGAGTTTCAACTCCCCAAGGTGATTTTAATGCCAATGCTCTGGTCGGGATTGAACCAGCTAAAACCGAAGAAATTGTTATGGTTTTGAAACCTTATGATGCCCAGACTGCTCAAGCTGCTCAAGAGGTTTATCGCGAACAGAAAAAATCGGGGGAATCGCTTGTCGGTCGAGTAGTTGCTTTTTACCCCCCTCAAAAAGCTGCCGATGTCTTCATTATCAAAGGCTATCTTCAACTTAGAGATAGGATCCATGTTAAAGGGACGGAAACAGATTTCTATCAAAATGTTGAGTCATTGCTCTTGGAAGGGCAAGCTATAAAGCGAGCTTATGCCAGTCAGACAGTGTTGTTGAAATTGAATTACCCGGCTCAAGTTGGAGATTTGGTTTATCTTGTTTGCAAAGAAGGGATTTTACCTATTTTCCTAACCCCTCTGGGGATTGCCGCCATTGTGGCCGGAAGTGCAGCCATCATTTATGGCACGATCAGCTTAACTGACGAAGAAGTAGTTAGCTCTAAATTCAAAAGATAGTTCTTGCCTTTTATCAACTAAAAAATTATTATTCACTAAGAATAGTTTTTTATCAAAATTCCATCTTTTGTGTCGTTAATGGTCAATCCATATTTAACTCGATTTTTAATCTTAACCGCTCAGACCGAGTTGTCCCCAAGCGAGAGAAAAGAGCTATTAGATTTACATCGTCAACTTTCTGACCACCAATTAATTCTGGCTAAGCTCGAGGAGGAAGGATTAGTTGGCTTGGCTTATCATCATTTTAATGCCTTCTCTAATGATGTTAATCCTGATTTTTTTAACTTGCTTAAAAACAAAGCTTTAGTTTACACTGCTCGTCAAGCTAGAATAATTGAACAAATACTTCCTCTTTCTTCCTTTTTATCTAGGGAAAACATAAGGTGGGTAGTGGTGAAAGGACTATCTCTTGCTTATCGGATCTATCCGGAACCATATTGGCGCCCCTTTTTTGATGTGGATATGCTTGTTCATCCTGATGATGGAGAGCGGGTTGATGAATTACTGTCTGGTTTTGGATTGGAGCCAGTTATGGCTCGCCATCTTTCTTTAGCCTCAAATTTGGCGGCGTTGAAAAAAAACTTTTGGTTATATCGCCCTTTGTATAAAAAGAAAGAGTTGTTTCTGGAAGTTCATCTAGGGTTTCCCTTACTTCATCAGGAACGGGAGGGGGAAGAAGATTTTTGGACTTCAAGAGAGAAATTTAAAGTCCAGGGATTGGAGCTGCCTTGTTTGCTCCCCGAATACGAGTTTGCTCTTCTTTGTCTTCATCTCCAACAACATTCCTATTCGCGACTGATTTGGTTGACTGATATCGTTCAACTTATTAAAGCCCGGCAAATTAATTGGGATAAGGTCAAGGAGATTGCTCAAAGAGAACATGTTGAAGGCTCGCTAGCCTATGCTATTTCGATTATTAATCAATTATGGCCCAACTCTGTTTCAGAAGATACCGGGCCCTTATTTTCTCCCACGAAACAGGAAAAATTTTGGCTTCGTGTTTTTTTCCCTCTCTCCCCAATTTTAACGCGGGAAGAAATTAAAGAAAGCCCAATTCACACTCCCTCCTTGTTGCAGCTTCTGGGCCAACCCCGGGTGAGAACGTGGGGGAGAACTCTCAAGAATTTCTTTTTTCCGCCCGCGGACTGGGTGACTTATTATTACGGTTTTAAACCTTGGAGCTTTAAATTTTTCCGCCATTATCTTTGGAGATTAACAAGGCCTTTTATTTTTCTTGTGAAAAGGTTATTTTGGATTAGAAGAAGAAAGAATTTTAATCAATGACCAATAACGATGCTATTTTAACCCATAATTTACGTAAATTTTACCCTCGAGTTAGAGGCTACCGGGATCTAATCTTCCATCCCTGGCGCAAGGAATTCATTACTGCTCTTCAAGAAATAAATATCCGGGTCCAACGAGGAACCTGTTTTTTCTTGGTGGGACCGAATGGAGCGGGAAAGACTACCTTAGTCAAGATCTTGACCACTTTGGTCCGCCCTGATGGGGGAAAGGCTTTTATTTTAGGATACGATCTTTTTCAACATGAAAAGAGGATAAGAAAGCTGGTTAGTTTAGCTATTGCTGAAGAAAGAAGTTTTTATTGGCGCTTGACAGCCAAACAAAACCTGGAGTTTTTTGCGGCTCTTTATGGTTATTCCCGGCGGGAGGCCCGGCGGCGAATTAGTGAAGTGTTAGAATTGGTGGGGTTAGCTTCGGTGGCCGAGATGAGATTTAATACTTTTTCCGCGGGAATGAAACAACTATTAGGTCTAGCTCGAGCAATGCTCTCCGATGCCGAAATCATCTTTGTTGATGAGCCAACTAAAAGCCTTGATCCTCAAAGCGCAAATAAGATACGCCAGTTTCTCCGTCACGAACTGGTAAAGCGCCAGGGAAAGACTGTTTTTTGGGCTAGCCATAACCTGGATGAAGTGGAGACTTATGCGGATGAAGTGGCCATCATTAATCAAGGTAAAATAATGGTTCAGGGGCCGATCGAAAAGTTATTAGCCGAGGGCCGCCGGTCTTTATTCCACCTGTATGTGCAATATGTGGATCGAGATGAAGAAGAATTTTCTAGGTCGAGAATTGGGGAATAATGTCAAACTTGAGGATATTCTGGCTTTTTTTTAAGCGGGATCTTTGGGAAGCTTTAAGTTACAAACTAAATTTTTTATTTTCAGTGGGGAGTATTATATTTTCTTCCACGACCTTTTATTTTTTGTCGCGATTAATTTCAGGTGAGAATCAAGCCTTAGCTAAATATGGAGGCAACTATTTTTCTTTTGTGATCATTGGGGTAGCTTTTTCTGGGCTGCTTAATATATTTCAAGAGGGGCTACCGGGAATAATTCGCAACGCTCAATTGATGGGAACAATGGAAGCCCTGCTAATAACTCCCACCAATATCGGGACGATTCTCATGGGATCTTCACTTTATCCTTTACTTTATTCGATAGTTCAGAGTTTATTTCAGATTGGCGTGGCTATAGTCATTTTTGGGATGAAGCTGGGCCAGGTGAATTGGTTGGGGGGTTTTAATCTTTTAGCCTTGACCATGATAATTTATCTAAGTATTGGTATTCTATCCGCCAGTTTTATCCTTGTTTATAAGCTAGGAAATCCTTTTAGTTGGGCCTTTGGAAGTCTCTCGGCCCTTTTTGGCGGGGTGTTTTTCCCGGTAGAAATCTTGCCTGGTTGGTTAAAATGGCTTTCGAATCTGCTCCCGATTACCTATTCTCTCCGGGGATTAAGAAAGGCTCTTCTTCTTTCCCTTCCCCTGTCTTCTTTGTGGCCAGAGTTAAAAGCCCTAATTATTTTTGCCCTTTTTCTTTTACCAGTGAGTATTGTTGTCTTTCGAGCGGCCTTGAGGAAAGCAAAGAAAGATGGAACTTTAATCCATTACTAGGGGGAAAATAGACTCGAATCAATTTCAGTTTCTGAAACCCGGAAAAAATGTTTCTTGCCTCGGTTAAAGTCGCCTTGAGTAGTTGAGCCAAAAAGTAACTATATTTGGGTTTTATTGCGTATCGGAAGCATTTCCAAAACCGTGATGGAATATATTGATGGCTCACTGTATACTATTGTTTTGAGTAAAAACACAGGAGGTGAGCAGTGAGGGAAATCAAGTTATCCCTCGATATTAATTTAACACTAAAGCAGTACGATGTCCACTGGATCGAGATTTTGGATAAGGTGACTACTTTTTGTTAAAATCATATTATACTCAAGAAAATTTAATTGGAGTTAAGGACTAAGAGAGATTTGGAAATTGAAATAAATAGCCAGCCTTTATTTTTTTATATTAAAAAAGTTGGAAAGTTTTTATTTTATGAACAACTCTTTCTAAGATTTACAAGAGGGAATTTTAGAAAAGAATACTCTGTTGAATTTCTTGTAAATCAAGAAGGTTTTCATAATTGAGGAGCCACCGGTAGGAACAGAGCAATTTAGAAAGGACAAGGAGAAATGATTCGAATAGTTGGCGGTGAATTCAAAGGAAGAAAATTAAAAAAAGTGCCTAGTGCCCAGGTTCGCCCCATATCTCATCGGCTTAAGGAGACTCTGTTTAACATTCTCCATGATCATCTTGTGGATTTAGTTGTCCTTGACGGCTTTGCGGGAACCGGTTCTTTGGGATTGGAAGCTTTAAGCCGGGGAGCAGCCGAAGTTATTTTTGTGGATGAATTGCCCTTGGCCACCAAGATAATAAAAGAAAACGTGGCCAAGTGTGGAGTTGAAAACCGGGTCAGAATTCTAACTAAGGAGTTTAACCGGGCCATTATCCAACTGGCCAAAGAAGGGAAGAAGTTTGACTTAGTTTTTCTCGATCCTCCTTACAGTCTTTTGGAGGAAAGAAACCCGTTGAAAGTGTTGAAAAAAAGAGAAGTAATTTCGCCGGGAGGAAAAATTATTCTTCGCCAGCATCGGCGAATAAATTTTGAACCAAAATATTACTCGCCGCAAAGAGTAGTTGTTGAGGGAGATGATAAATTGGTTTTTTATGAGGAAGAAGATGCCTAAAATTAGTTTCTCCTTGCCTGAAAGCCTTAAATATGTTAATTAGTAAATGCTAAAAAATGCTCACAATTTAAAAAGAGGGGGCACTAGATGTTCGACAGGCGAAAAAGGATAAGTCCCTACAGAAAAAAAAGACTAATTTTTGTGTTACTTATGTTTCTTGTATTTATCGTTGGGGGCTATAACCAAGAAAGGATTTCTTTGGAATACCGGATTGGTCCCAAGGATTTATTAGAAATCAGTGTTTTTGGTTTAGATGATCTTAATACCACCGTTAGGGTTTCCGAAGAAGGAAAAATTACTCTTCCTCTTTTGGGAGAGGTTAAGGTTCAGGGACTGACCAAAACAGAAGTTGAGAAAGAGCTGGCTCGATTGTTGGAGAAAAAGTATCTGCAAAACCCCCAAGTTACTGTCTTTATCAAGGAATATCAAAGTAAACGGGTTTCTATTTTAGGGGCTGTTCAAAACCCTGGTCCTTACGAGCTTTTAGGCCGGCAAACACTGCTCCAGATCATCTCCGAGGCAGGAGGAATGACCGAGGATGCCGGGGAAACGATAATTATTATCCGCCAGTTGGCCGATGGTTCAAGCAAGACATTGAGAATACCAGCGGAAGAATTAATTGTGAAGGGAGATGCCAAGTTGAATATTGTCTTACAACCCGGTGACATTATTAATATTCCGGTTGATAAAATTGTCCATGTTTATGTATTTGGTCAGGTAAGGAATCCGGGTGCTTTAGCAGTTAAAAGATCGCATATCCCCACTTTACTCCAGGCGATTGCCCAAGCTGGAGGGTTTGGAGAACGAGCAAGTAAGGGAGGGGTTTTGATTAAGCGAATAAATAAAGAAGGCCAAGAAATTCAGATCAAAGTTAATGTGAAAGATATAATCAAAGGTAAGAAAAAGGATATTCAGCTTCAAGAAAATGACGTGGTTTTTGTCCCCGAGACTATTTTCTAGGAAAAAGCATATTCTGGGAAGTAGAATAAAATCTCCAATTATGAAGAGCCAATCTTTACTTGATTTTCCTTTAATTTTAGCCAAAATATTAGGTCAGCAAAGAAAATCTCCCTTCTTGGCCGGTTTTCCTTTTGCTTAGACCTGGAAGAATAGCCAGATAACCCAAGCCTAATAAATTTATTAAGAAATGAATAGTCAAGTTGTTAAACAAATTTTGGGGATTATACTGGTGCTTATTTTCTCCTTAAATATGAGCCAAGATCTTCCTGATGAGAAGGCTCGCAAAGTTTTAGAAATGATCTCTTTCCTGGAAGGGGAGAGGCTTTCCTTGGAAAAGCCATCATCATTGCGACGATTAATTGTTACCGAAGAAGAATTTAATGCTTATATTGCCTATCGCTTACGAGCCGAGCAAGAAGAATTTCTCAAAACTTTGAAATTAAAATTTTTGCCTAAGAATCGAATTGAAGGCCAACTTGTTCTAGTTTTGCCAAAGGAAAAAATAAAACCAGGGTTGGCCTCGCAAATGATTTTTTTGTTTGGCGGGAAACTAGTTATTGAAGATGGTAAGGGGAAATTTGACCTTAAATCGCTATATTTAAATAACCAACCGATAAGTCCTGGTTTTTTAGATTTTGCCTTAACTTTAGCCGCCAAGATAAGTGGTGAAGAATATAACAGCCTTACCGCGTGGTACGAACTTCCCCTGGGGATTAAAGATATCAAGCTTTTTAAAGGCCAAGCTGAAATTTATTATTAATTGTTTTTGTCCCCAAGTGAGGGGAATGAGTTACTATGTCAAGGCGAAGGAAATGTTTCCGTTTCGGTCGAGATTTTTAAGGCCATTTCTTCACCGCCCTTCTCGTCGCCGGCGAAACGGCGCCCGATAAATTCGAACCTTTGGATTTTATTCTCTGTTAAGATGAGTTTCAAAACTCTAAACGAGCCGGACTCAATAGGCGCTCGGCGCCCGAGGCGGCCGGGTTCCCTCCAAGGACGGTTCCGGAAGGCTAAATCTTCAATGTTGCTTTGACCTTCTCTTTCGCCTTTCGCTCGATTTTGTTTCCCCTCCCTTGGGGACAAAGCCTAATAATTACTAATCTACCGAGAGAAAAATATAGCCAATTCTTGGTTTATTAGTTATTTGGATTAGAAATGTAAAATGATAGTTATAAAAAGAGTGGCCCCCTCTCCTGGGCGGGGACAAGGATGACGACCAGGAAGCCATCCCTGTCAAGAAGGGGCCACATTAAGCGCACCCAATTTTAAAGACGAAACCAAGTTGAATATTTTCTCATTAAAGTTAAAAAATTTTATTCTTTTTGAATTTTTCTGGGAATGCTTTCTAACCGCAGTTTTTATTCGGGGAGAGGAGAAAGGGGGCTGGATTTTTTTGGGGAATGGCTAATCCAGATTAAGGTTGTCTCTTCTAGTTAAAATATATTTCTTGCCCGGGGAGAAGTTATAGTTCGGGGAAGCTGGCCTCGCAATATTTCAAAGGGTAGTGAGCCACTTTGACATTTATTGGTAATTAGCTGTTTGAATTTACAAAGCTTTTTACCTAGAATTAGAATTTGATTAGGGTAATAAAATGTTTTGGAAAGATAAAACGAAAATAACAGAGACCATCCTTAGGGAAGAAGATATATCTTTCGAAGGAGCGCAATCAAGAGGAAGCACTTTATTTCTTGGCCGTTATGTGCTCCAGGAGGTTGTCCAAGTTTTAAAAAAGAGAAATTTTATTAAAGAGGCTCGCAAGAGAGACCTCTGGCCTCTTGTCTTTCAAGTCGATTCCTCATCTTATCCAACCCAGCATTTTCAAATATTCCATGAGACCAAAGATCCTGAAAAGTTGGTTGTCGATCTAAAAATCAAGGAAGGATATTTCTCTTTTTCTCCCCCTCTGGATTTTAAATTTAGTAAAACCCGGTGGCGATTTTTATTTTTGGAATGGCTAACTCTTCAGAATCCAAAGTTGAATTTTTCACCGGAAGACCTCCCTCTTCCTGGGCAAAAGCATCCTGGATTAAAACTCAGCCGGAAAATTATGGATTTGTTTATTTATGTTGCCCGCTTAATCAAAGCTGATGGCCTGGTGGCTTTCCCTGCTTATTTTCATAATGCAGTGCTTTTTTCTCGTTATTTCAACTTTATTAATCCTTTAAAAGAAGCTGAAGTGAGGAAAATTCGGAAGACAGCTCTTTCTGTTTCTATTAAACAATTAGCCTGGATTGTCTATTGGGGTTGTTTGCATAGCCATGACGGGAAAGTATACGAATGGACTGCTGAGGAACAGGTCTATCCCTTAAACCCTGAATTAAAAAGCTATTTTAAAAGTTCTGAATATAAGAATAAAGTAAAACAAGCCGAAGATAATTTTTCTTTTACTATCGATTGGGAATGTTTTAAATCCAAGATGAAACAAAACCAATGGTCCCAGCCATGAGATTGTCTAGTGAGGGTAAATCTGATATAATTCACTCTAATTTAAAAGGAGAAATGAGATGAAAAAAGGAATTCATCCTGAATATGTAGAATGCACGGTAGTTTGTGCTTGTGGCAATACTTTTAAGACCCGGTCAACTAAAAAAGAGATTAGAGTCGAAATTTGTTCTCAATGCCATCCCTTCTTTACCGGTAAGCAAAAATTTGTCGATAGTGCCGGAAGAGTAGAGAAATTCAGGAAAAAGTATGGAAATATTACAGGCGAGGTCTGATGATTGAGGAGCTGGAAAGGATAAAAGAAAAGTACGATAAGTTAACCGCGGACCTCACTGATCACCGCTTTCTTTCTGATCCTCAGAAATTGCGGGAAATTTCGAAAAAAAGAGCGGAATTAGAACCCCTAGTTGAGAAATATGAGCAATTAAAGAAAATCCGCAGAGATATCTTAGAGTCGAAAGAAATCCTGAAACATCCCCAGAGCGATGAAGAGTTGAGGTCTTTAGCTGAAGCGGAGCTTAAAACTTTGCAGCGTCAAGAACAAAAACTCATTGAAGAATTGAAAATAATGTTAATCCCCAAAGACCCTAATGATGAAAAAAATGTCTTTCTCGAAATTAGAGCTGGCGCGGGGGGGGATGAAGCCTCTCTTTTTGCTCAAGATCTTTGCCGGATGTATATGCGTTATGCGGAAAAAAAGGGATGGAATCATGAGCTCATGCAAGCTAGTTATTCACCAATCGGGGGATTTAAGGAGGCGATTCTCAATATTAGAGGAGATCGGGTGTATTCACTTCTTAAATATGAAAGCGGGGTTCATCGGGTGCAGCGAGTTCCGCAGACAGAAGCCAGCGGACGAATTCATACTTCGACGGTAACCGTGGCTGTCTTACCCGAAGCAGAAGAAGTAGATGTTCAAATTGATCCCAAAGATCTCCGGATAGAAGCCTTTGGGGCTTCAGGACCAGGAGGTCAAAATGTCAATCGGAACTATACCGCCATTCGAATAACTCATAAGCCCTCAGGTATCGTTGTTTCTTGCCAGGACGAAAAATCACAACACCGCAATAAAGAAAAAGCCATGAGGATCTTAAGATCGCGTCTGCTTGACCAAGTCCAGAGAGAACAAAAAGAAAAAATTGCCCAGGATAGAAGATCGCAAGTAGGAACAGGAGAAAGGAGCGAAAAAATACGGACCTATAATTTTCCTCAATCTCGAGTTACCGACCACCGCGTAAATTTAACTTTACATAAATTAGAATGTATTTTGGATGGTGAACTTGATGAAATTATTGATGCTTTGACTTTTCATTATCAAGCCCAAATGCTGTCTTCCTTGGAAAAACAAAAAATAAAAGCTTCATAAAATAAAAAAATGGCTAACTTAAACAAACTCTTCAATTTTGGCCGGGAAAGCCTTATTCATTTAGAAAATCCAGAATTGGAGGCCAAAGTTCTGCTTTTAGCGGCCACTGGTTTGAGTGAGGAAGAATATTATACATCTCCAACCTGGATTCCCCCTCTTTCTTTGCGCCGAAAATACTACCGGTTGCTGGCCCTTCGTTCTTTAGGTTTCCCCGCGGCTTACTTAACCGGGCAGAAAGAATTTTGGAGCCTCCCGTTTCTTGTTGGTCAAGGAGTTCTTATTCCTCGGCCCGAAACGGAATTGGTCGTCGAAGAAGTTCTCCAGCTTGTTCTTCCTGAAGAAAAGGCTCGGATTCTTGATATTGGGACAGGCTGTGGAAATATTGCTATTTCTTTGGCTAAAGAACGGCCTTCTACTTTTATTTTGGCTACTGATATTTCGCCCGATGCTTTGGCTTGGGCGAAACGCAATCTCGAATTCCATCAGGTTAAAAATGTTGAGCTTATCCAGGGCGATGGATTGAGCTTGTTTAAAAAATCCTCGACAAGGGATGGCTTCGATTTAATTGTCTCTAATCCTCCTTATATTTCCATTACTGAATGGGAAGAGCTTTCTCCATCTATCAAGAATTATGAGCCGAGTTGTGCTTTGGTAGCTGGTCCGCAAGGCCTTGATGTCATCGAGAAATTGGTCAGAGAAGCGCCGTTACTGCTTAAACCAGGGGGAACACTGATATTAGAAATTGGCTGGAATCAAGCTCAGAAGGTCAAAGATTTATTTGGGCCCCAATGGGAGTCGGTGTCTTTCCAGTCTGATTGCCAGGGCATTCCCAGAGTCTGCCGAGCTGTTATTAAAAATGAAAAAGGATAAATCAAGAAAACTGACAAGAAAACTGGGGCCACAATACATATTTACCTTATTTTTTTAAAAAAACTGGGGACATTTAATTTTTGAAAATCTGGTGACAGCTCACCCATTTACCCTATTTTCTCGAAAATAAAATAGGTGACAGCTTACTCTTTTACCCCATTTTTTAAACTAACTAAATGGGCAATACAATAAATAATTGCTTTTGCCCCCAAGTGAGGGGAATGAGTTACTATGTCAAGGCGAAGGAAATGTTTCCGCTTCGGTCGAGATTTTAACGCCATTTCTTCACCGCCCTTCTCGTCGCCGGCGAAAATGCGCCCGGTAAATTCGAACCTTTGGATTTTATTCTCTGTTAATATGAGTTTCAAAGTTAATATGAGTTACAAAATTCTAAACGGACCGTGCTCAATACGCGCTCGGCGCCCGAGGCGGCCGGGTTCCCTCGAAGGACGGTTCCGGAAGGCTAAATCTTCAATGTGGCTCCGACCTTCTCCTTGGCCTTTCGTTCGATTTTGTTTCCCCTCCCTTGGGGACAAAGCCAAAAATTAAAATTCCTGGCATTTGTTTTCCGGGCAGTCTGACGAAGGTATCCAATCAGGTTTTCCCACTCGAAGGAGCATTTAGAGCTGACTTCTATTTTTCGTCCATAATGGAGACATAGTGGAGATAAGAAAAATTAGATTGGCCTTTTCCACTTGGTGAGTAACCCGCCAGGACAAAGTTAATTCTTGAGTTGAAAATAGCGGCTTAGCTTCGTAAATTTCTTGATTAGTTGTTCTAAATAAGATATAAGAAAATCAAGGAGGAGAGGATTGGAAAAGGAGACCGTTTAATGAAAACAAAAAAAGTTTTAGTTGTTGATCCCTCAGAAAAAAGAAGACGACGGCTAGCCCGTTTTTTACGAGAGTTGGCTTATGAACTGACTGAAGTTCAAGATATAAAACAGGCCGCTGATAAATTATTGGGAGTAAATAACTTTTCCTTTCTTATTTTTAATTGTTCCCAACTGGATAGCTATCAGGTGGGGTTATTACGCTCCATTCATTCTTTTAATCCCCGCTTGAGCATTATTCTTTTAACTCCTCAAGATGAGCCCTATTTGGGGGTGGAATTGATAAATAAGGGGCTTATCCATCACCTAGGAGAACCTGAAAATTTATCGGGTCTCTACGCTGTGTTAATTAATGAACAAGAAAAGCAAGAGCTTAGATATAAAAATGATTTATATTTAAAAGAATTAAGAAAGTTGAAAAGAGAACAGGAAAGATACCTAAAAAAAGCCGATATATTGGAAGAAATTTATGATACTACCATTGAAAACTTAATGACCGCCTTGGATTTAAGAGATGTCGAGACTTTTGGCCATTCGCGAACAGTGGCTAAGTATTCCCAGGTTCTGGCTCGAATTTTGGGTATCGAGGAAAAAGAAAAGCTTGATAATATTCGCAAGGGAGCCCTTTTGCACGATGTGGGAAAAATAGCTATTCCGGATTCCATTTTGAAAAAAGCCGGCTCCCTCACCGAGGAGGAATGGGAAAAAATAAGGCTTCATCCTTCTTTGGGATTTGGATTAATAAAAGAAATCAAATTAGTTCCTGAGGTGGGGAATATAATTCTCTATCATCATGAGCGATATGATGGGACGGGTTACCCTCAACAGCTTAAGGGAGAGCATATCCCCCTAGAAGCAAGAATATTTGCCCTGGCTGATGCTTTGGACGCGATTACTTCTTATCGTCCTTATCGGAAAGAAAGGGATTTTCAAGTTGCCCGGGAAGAAATAATTAAGAATAAAGCCACCCAATTCGATCCAGAAGTGGTGGATGCTTTCTGTTCGATCGAGATAAGCAAGTGGGAAAAAATTAGGTTTGAAACTACTCGATTTCTTCCCCAGTATGAACCTTGGATAAAGTCCGCAAAGTCGAGGTAACACCTCATCTTTTCTCACCTTTTGGGGTGAGATGAGAGAATAAAATATCCCCCTACATTTCCTCTAGAAAGGCGATTGTTGGAATAATTTATTTTTGACATTATGTTGTCGAATTTAGACAATGAAATTAAAATAAAATAAAAAAGGAGATAGTAAATAATCCCAAAAGGGGGAAGGAGATTAAACCATGAAAAAAGAAAAAAGCAGTGATTCAGTAGCTATTATTGGCGAAATAGAAAATCAATTGGAAGAAATCCTCGTTAAAAAGAAAGAATCAATCGAGAAGGAAGTTGAGGAGAGGATTAAAAGGGAAAAGGAAGAAGCTCAAAGAAAAATTCAAGCCATTGAAGAAGAGCTCAATCAAGAGAAACAAACTTTAAGCACTTACCGTCAGCTTTTTGCGGAATATGAACAAAAAAAGCAAGAAATAAAGACTCAAATCAAAGATCATCTGGCGAAAGCGATCGAACTGCAGAGCCAAATTGAAAACATGACCGCTCAAACCATGACTGAGCTCAAAGTAGTTAGTGAATTAAACCAAGAACTAGAAAAAATTCATCATGAATCCCTGGAAAAAGCTACTTCCTTGAAAAGGACCTTGGAAGAGAAATATGGCATTGTTGCTGAGTTACCAGAAAATAACGGTGATACCGAAGTTGGAATTGATTTAAAACGGGAATTGGTTAGATTGAATAAAATCAAAGAACTTTTGGAAACCAATGAGGTATTTTTAGAGCCGGTTGCCGACAGAGGTGAAGCCCAGGTAGAAGAACAAGAAGGAATTGAAGAAACTGCCGAGCCTATTCACGAACAAGAAAAAGAAAGCCCAGAAGCTGTCCAAGGAGAAAGTGAAGCATCCGCCTCCTCCGAACCACAAAGTGAAAAGGAGATGGCGGGCCCGGTAGAAAGTGAGAGCGGGGAGGAGATAAAAGCTGAGGGATCTGAAGAGAAAGAAGTAAGTAAGGAAGAAAAGGATTCAGAAGCCGAAGTTACCGAAGAGGAGGAATTAAAAACCCCTGGCCAAGAAGAGATTCCCGGAGAAGAAACAGAAACTTCTCAAGTTGAGCAGCCTTCAACGGAGATTGGGCTGGAAGATGCCTACAATCTTTTAGAAAAGTATCGGCAGGAGGAAAAGATTGAGGGAAATGGGACCGTAAGTTTTTATGAACACCAAGATAAAATTATAATTGACAGCGAATATCTGGTTTCCAAAATGAGTGATTACGTAGAAGAAGCCAAGAAGCTTTATATCAAGCTCTCTCAAACCGAATCTCCTCGAGAACAATTTTTTGTCAAGCAGGATATCATCAGCTTTCAAGAAGAACTAAGGAAGATGATGCTGGGAGTAGTTGAATTAGCGGAAAGAGAAAATTGTAAGTTTCCTCAGTTTACCCAGGAAACTATCAACAAAGAAGTGGTCAAAGATGTCTTGGAAAGGGTAACTCTGGGGAATTGGAGTAATCAAGAAGATTTTGCTGCTTTTGATATGTATATCAGAGAGTTAAAAAATGTTTTTACCGCGATCCTAAGTCCTCCGGAGAAGTATCTCGAATCTCTTTACCATGAATTGACGGCCAATTGATGGCTTAAATTTAAATAGAAGTTGTCTTTTATCTAAGAATTACAAAATTCCAAGAATAATAAAATTTCTGTCGAAGGGGGAATTTTAGGAAAATCGGGAAGGGGAGATATTTAGAGATTTGAAATAATCTTCAAGAACGTGACGGTTTTTGAAAGTCAATTCTAAAAATTCTATCCCGGAATGATAATTATAATTTAAAGCATGATTGCTTGGCACACAGTAGACAACTTTACCTCGAGTTTGGAAAACTTTGTTCCCGAGGACAAGAATTATCTTTATTTCCTTATTTTCCGGCAAGGGAATGTTGGTTATAATTTTTGCCCCCCCTAAACTAAGATTAACAGTTTTCGATATTTTTTGAAATCCGTCTAAACTGAGGATCAACAAGCTGGTGGAATAATAACGAGGAAATCGCCGCCTCTCTTTTTTCACCGAAGAATCAATAGGTTGAATAAGAGGTATTTCTTTGGCTGAGAGATTAGAATTACTGAATAGGCAGATTTTATTTTTAGTTAACTTTGCCTTTTCCGGAAGGCCTGGGGATAAAGCTGTCTTTTTTCCCTTGGCTTGAGAAAGAGCAATGTCGGCTTCGTTGGCCAGTTTGATTAAATCTTTTTTAGATAATTGTTTAAGATCAGGAAATTTATCTCTGGTGAAAAAGGAGATCCCAAAGCTCATGGTGAGATTGTGGTTGGGTTGAAACTCCTGGCTTTCAAAATAATATTCTTCCACATTTTTTCTAATTCTTTCGGTAAAGGTCCAGGCTTCTTCGGGGGTTTTGATTCCCGTTAAGAAGAATAAAAATTCTTCGCCGCCATAGCGGCAAAGTAAATCTTCATCCCGGGTGGATGATTTTAGAACCCGGGCTAGTTCGCGGAGCAAGCGATTTCCCGCTTCGTGTCCATTGCGATCGTTGTAATTTTTAAACCAGTCGACATCTCCCATAACCAGGGCAAAGGCGGAATTTTCGAGTCGCCGCTTGCTTTCAGATTTAATCTTGATGATTGCCTTTTCAAAGAAGGGTTCGGCTCGAAGTAAGCCAGTTAGAGCATCATACTGGATCAAATTTAATTTGGTGATGGCAATCCCGATATGTTCACTTAACCGGGTTAAGATTTTTTCGTCTTCGGGGGTAAAGTTCTTGTCTTTTTCACGGGGTGGAGTTATCTTGTTGTAAACTTCCAAGACTCCAATAATTTCTTCATCTTGGCGAATGGGTACACACAATAGATTTTTTAATTCATAACCAAGCTGCTTAAGGTAACGAGGGGAAAGTCTTTGGTCAAATTCAGATGATGGAGAATTGATTGGGGTTCCGGTTTTAGCCGTAAAAGCCGCATAATCCATTTTCTCAAGTAAAACTAGATGAGAAGAAATGTCAGGGTAAGACAAGATTTTGTTATTCCAAACCAGCGGTTTGAGGAATTTTCCAGAAATTTCGTTTTCTTCCACCAGGTAGAGAGAGATTCCTTGGGAACCAATTATTTGTTTTATATCATAAACAATATCGAGGAGATCAGTAACATCATGGGCCTTATGTAATTTTTTTAATATTTCTTCAATTTTCTGCTTTTCTTTTTTAAACCAAATGAATTGCGATTCCAAGGCAACCCTTTTTTCTATTTCTTTTACGATGTGCTCATTGATGGCTTTTTTAATTTCCCTGATCTGGTGGAAGCTTTCCTTAATTTCGATTTCCTGTTGGGCCAATAAATGCCGCAGGTGATTTATTTCTTGGAGAAGAAGGGAATGATCGATGGCTCTTTGTAAAGCTTTCCGAAAAGTAAGAATTGATCTTTCTGAATAAGGAAAAGGTTGAGCGTCGACATACCATCGAGTTGGCCAATCTTGAAGGGCGAGCTTAACTCCCTGGTCGGAAGATCCAGTGACGATAACACTAGTTTCGGGTCGAATTAAGCCTTTGAGATTAGCATACTTTCCCAAGATATAGTCAACGACTATTACTTGAAATTGGTGACGCTGGAATTGTTGAATTGCTTCTTGCTGGGAAAGAGCAACCAAAACTTCTCCGAAGGGGGTGAGCAGAGGTTGAAGTTGGGAGGTATCTTCTTGATTCCGCAGCAAGAGAAGTATTTTTAGGGGAGCAAAAGAGTTCATGTTACTATCTATACCCGTTTTTTTGGAAACCTCAACCTTTACTTTCTCCTTAGCGGTTTCTATTTTAATCTTTATTTACTGGAAATGGCAAATAGTTTAAAAAAATTTTCTTTTTTATTATCAATTTTTTTGTTCCAAGTCAACTTCTGAAGTTGTCTTTTTTCTTTGATATGATAAGATTTTATCGATGGCCCAAGTGAGAGTCCGTTTTGCTCCTAGCCCCACCGGACATCTCCACCTTGGAGCAGCGCGAACAGCCCTTTTTAATTGGTTATTTGCCCAAGGAAATAAGGGGAAATTTATATTACGCATTGAAGATACAGATATCGAAAGATCAAGCCAGGAAATGACGAAAGGAATAGTCGCTGGCCTCGAGTGGCTAGGTCTTGAATGGGATGAAGGACCTTACTATCAATCAGAGCGATTAAACTTATATCGGGAGGCAGCGCAGCAACTTGTCGCTAAGGGTAAAGCTTATTATTGCTATTGTTCTCCAGAGGAAATTAAATTAAGGAAAGCCAAAGCCCGCTCCAAGGGAGAGTTTTGGCGCTATGATCGAAGATGTTACTATCTTTCCGAGGCAGAGAAAAAGCGGTTCGAAGCTGAAAACCGGTCCCGGGCAATTAGATTTTTGGTCCCCGGGCAGGAAGAAATAAAATTTGATGATTTGATTCATGGGCAGATTAAGGTTAAAAGTAAAAACATTGAAGATTTTGTTTTATTGCGGAGTGATGGATACCCAACTTATCATCTTTCCGTAGTCATTGATGATCTCAGTATGGGCATTACCCATGTTATCAGGGGAGATGATCATATCTCGAATACTCCCAAACAGATTTTACTTTATGAAGCCTTGGGTGTTCCTCTTCCTCGGTTTGGACATTTGCCTTTAATCTTGGGGCCAGACAAAAAAAAGTTAAGTAAACGACATGGAGTAACCTCAGTTCTTGAGTTTCGCAACCAAGGATATCTTCCCTTGGCTGTTCTTAATTTTTTAGCTCAGATGAGTTGGTCACCTGGGGATGAGGAGCGAATTTACACCGTGGAAGAAATGGTGGCCCGGTTTTCTTTTGATCGAGTGAGTAAAGGAAGCCCCATTTATAATCTTTCCAAGCTGGAATGGCTAAATCATCAGTTAATAAATCAAATGTCAGCGGAGGAACTTTTTCCGGTGATTAGAGAAAATTTGATTCGATTTTCTTTATGGTCAGAAGATCTGGATTCTGACAGAAAAGATTGGTTTCTTGGCCTAATTGGTCTTCTTAAGGAGAGATCAAAGACAATTAATGAATTAGCCAAGAATTGCCGGCCTTTTCTCAGCGACGACTTTCCTCTTGAAGAGGAAGCGGTTAATAAATATTTGACTCATCCCCAATTACCTGAGTTGCTGGACAAGTTGAAAAATGATTTTGAGCAATTAAAAGATTTTAGGCCCGATCTTACCGAGAGGGTTTTGCGTCAACGAGCGGAGGAAGAGGGGGTTAAGGCTGCTCTTTTAATTCATGCTTTGCGAGTTCTTCTTTTAGGGATGAAAGTTAGTCCCGGTATTTTTGATGTTTTAAAATATATGGGAAAAGAGAAAACCCTCCAGAGGATGAAAAAATTACCAACCATGGTGACTCAAATTCAAAGGAGGGAATAAGACTTTTCCCAAGAGGAGGATAACCATGACCAAGGCTATTTTTCCAATTCGGGCCCCGCGCGGGAATAGCCTGCAGACAAAAGGCTGGTCTCAAGAGGCGGCATTACGAATGCTCATGAATAATCTTGATCCTGAAGTGGGCGAAAAACCGGAGGAATTAATAGTCTATGGAGGGACAGGCAAGGCAGCTCGCAATTGGGATTGTTTCCGGGCGATTGTTGAGAGCCTAAAAAAGCTTGAGAATGATGAAACCCTTCTTATTCAATCTGGTAAGCCAGTGGGAATATTTAAAACTCATCCTGAAGCCCCCCGCGTTTTAATTGCCAATGCGTTAATCGTTCCCAAATGGGCCACATGGGATGAATTCCGTCGCCTCGAAGCTTTGGGGCTAACCATGTATGGTCAAATGACGGCTGGTAGTTGGATTTACATTGGAACCCAAGGTATTTTACAAGGTACTTTTGAAACTCTGGCGGCGGTAGCCAAAAAGCATTTTGGAGGCAGTCTAAAGGGGAAACTGGTGCTAACCGCTGGTTTGGGAGGAATGGGAGGAGCTCAACCGCTGGCGGTGACGATGAATGAGGGAGTGGCCATCATTACTGAAGTTGATGAAGAGCGAATCAAACGGCGACTCCAGACCAAATATGTGGACACAGTGGTCAAGGACTTAGATGAAGCGTTGCGGTTGGCTCGGGAGGCTCAGAAAAAGGGAGAAGCTTTATCTATTGCCCTGGTTGGGAATGCCGCTGATGTTGCTTGCGAATTTGTTCGTCGAGGAATTACGCCTGATGTTTTGACTGATCAGACTTCTGCTCACGATGAATTGAATGGTTATGTTCCCCGGGGGATTCCTTACCAAGAGGCTCTGCGGTTACGGCAGGAAAATCCCCAGGAGTATATTAAACGAGCTTATGAATCGATGGCCGTGCAAATGGAAGCGATGTTGGAATTGCAGAAACGAGGGGCAGTAGCTTTTGATTACGGTAATAATCTTCGCGGTCAAGCCCAGAAAGCAGGGGTGGCCAAGGCGTTTGATATACCCGGATTTGTCCCCGAGTATATTCGACCTTTGTTCTGTCATGGACGAGGACCCTTCCGGTGGGCGGCTCTTTCTGGAAAAGAAGAGGACATCTATACGACCGATGAAGCGGTGCTTAAAGAATTTCCTGAGGATGAAATTCTCCATCGATGGATTAGGAAAGCTCAACAGAGAGTTAAATTTCAGGGGCTACCGTCCCGGATCTGCTGGCTGGGATATGGCGAGCGGGCCCGGTTTGGAGCGGTGATTAATGATTTGGTTAAGAAAGGAAAAATAAGCGCTCCCATTGTGATTGGCCGTGACCACCTTGATACTGGTTCAGTTGCTTCGCCTAACCGGGAAACAGAAGGAATGAAAGATGGTTCAGATGCGATCGCCGATTGGCCCATTCTGAATGCTTTGCTCAATGCTGTCTGTGGTGCATCTTGGGTTTCGGTTCATCATGGTGGGGGAGTGGGCATCGGACTTTCGATTCATGCCGGCATGGTTATTGTTGCTGATGGGACGGAGTCGGCTGCCCGTCGACTGGAAAGAGTCTTAACGGTTGACCCGGGGAGCGGGGTAGTCAGGCATGCCGATGCGGGCTATGAAGAGGCTATAAGTTTTGCTCGGCAAAAAGGGATTAAAATCCCCATGCTCAAATAGAAAGATAGAAAATTAATTATCCTTATTCATTCGTGTCCCAAAGATATTTCTGCATTTTGGGTAATTTATTGAATTCAATTAAATTACAAT
>Ga0190360_1000273_pt1 | contig 29294 bp, 20 predicted proteins | sample 48721834_MG_FD_161271 | JGI IMG/M metagenome (GOLD analysis project Ga0190360, IMG submission 161271) | Hydrothermal vent microbial mat bacterial communities from Southern Trench, Guaymas Basin, Mexico - 4872-18-3-4_MG | ecosystem: Environmental > Aquatic > Marine > Hydrothermal vents >...
TTTCAACACCAACCCAGCAGCCACTACAACCAGCTCCGGCTGGCAGCCGCCGCCAGAACCAGCAAATCCAGGAGGATGGATACCACCCGACGAACCCAATGAGCCAGCAACAACCCCAACACCAGCAGAAATACCCAGCCCAGACGAAATCGTGCCATACGAAACGCTGATTGATATTTCAAACCTACCAAAATATATTCATTCCCCTGGTGGAGTAACTAATAGGATTATTACAGATCTTGAAATAAGTAACGATAAAATCAGCGGTGCCTTTCTCAACATAAATCCAAACCCAAAAGCAACAATTGGCGTAGCACCAATAAGGATATATTTCTATGACGCACAGAAAAATATCATAAAAAGAGAGCAGTGGACATGCGAACATAAATACGTAAAGGATGGAAAAAGGGGTTCATATACACTAACATTTGCAAACTGTCAGTGGCCAGCAAATTACTGTAATCACACATGGACAGGATATTTACAAGAACAAAAAAAGCCAATACCACAACTAAAATCAATGGAAAAATTCTATTTTTCCATTAACTGTTTAGTACCAAACAAAGCGAGATATATACGAATAGAAGATACATAAAAAACAATAAAAGGGAGATAAATTCTCCCTAATTTTTTTATTTAGAAATTTATAATAAATCTTCAAAGTTTATTCTACATCAAGGTATACAGATTTATCATCAACTGTGATACAGTTTCCAGCAGCATCTTCTACACATACTCTTAACCAAGGGTTATAACTTCCCTCAGGAATAGGAGAAAGACTATCATTGGGTGCTGTAAACCTCCCAACTCCACTATTACACCAAGAATCACTTGGCTTGCAGTCAAAAGGTAGGGGGCCCATGGCAGTGCTTAAAGCTATACCACAATTACATGGAGAACCAGCCACAATTTCTTCACTCCACTGTGCTTGAAAAATACCAAAATCCAACCAAGGACGCGTTATTTGGACTCCTATCCTAACTATTTTACCCCCCGTTAGACAAGTATAAGTATTACCCATTACATCAAAAAATACTGGTTTGCCTCTTTTTACGGTAATTTTTTTATATTTCACATCATCGGTGCTAGTACCACCCCTTAAATCAGCCTTTACGCAACAATACGGATAAGTACGACAAACAATAGTCTCACATAAACTATCACAACTGAGTAGGCTAGTTACCTTTGTACAAGCAGCCTTGCAAGTTGAGTCGGGATCAGCAGGAGGAACAGCTGGATTATAAAGACTATTTGTAAAAGCACAACAATATTTTCCAACATCACTAGCACCGACAGTTGTAGATCCACATCCACAACCGACATCATCGGCAGTAATAGGCCGCTCACAATTTAAAGTATTACACCAATCAAAGTCTGATTTAAATGCTCTACAATCTCTACCGGGAGGGGGCAACTCTGACCATCCAATACAATGACATTCATCTGGCTCAGGTCCCTCAACTCTACTCAAACTTCCGTAAGCGCACGAAGGGGGAACATTGCCGCCGATAGAGACTGAGGGAAGATTAGCCGAAGGCATTCCGGGTCCTGTGGTAAAAATGAGTTCTGGATTGATGGTATTAACGATTATCCAAGAAAGAAGAGCCAAAGCCAAACCGATAATTGACGAATAAACTATATCCTTGGCATCTGCCATTGTTGCCGGATTGCCGGCAGAAGTCATATAGCGAAATCCGCCATAGACAATCATTACCATTGCAATAATTCCCACCGCGGCCAAAAGAAAATTATAAAGACTGACAAGATATCCGCCAAGAGGAGCCGCACCAGAAGGCATACCTGGAATTTCAACCAAAGGCGTCCACTCAACTTTAGCACTAGCAAGATTCGCAAATGCCAAAACAAATCCTAAAAATATTATTAGAGTTAAAATAAGTTTTGTTTTCATAAAATACACCTTTCTTACTATATTTTCTTTATAAATCTTTTTACCATTTCTGTCAAGATTAAATCTGTGGATAATAAATAGTGTATTTATTTATTTTGCTTTTAATAATTTTTAATCTTATTTTTGCCCAAAGTTAACAAAAACGCAGATAGCCTCGGTCCGGTATCTGCGTCTATTTATAATAGACTATTTAAAAAAATTCTTTGTCTTGTTTTTCTCATCCTTTACTTTGAATTGCCAGAGAAAAAACTTTGAATATTCAGATTCATATCCCGTTATTTTTACTTTACCGCTTTCTCTATTTTTAACGAATAAAAAGGATCATCCTCACCTATTTTAACTCAACCGCATTTCATAAGCTTATACTTGAATTCTCGCCAACAATAATTTTGCATCCCGAAGGCCGAGAATTCTTAGAAGAAACAATAGAAGAATTTTTGCCGATTAAACTTGCTGTAAGACGAGAAGGAGTAAAGATATGCACTCCTTCCATAACCAGCGATGAATCAATTTCACTGCTGTAAATTTCCACCCGATCGCCGATTGAAGTAAATGATCCGATATAAGAATCTTTAATCGTGCAGCCTTTGCCAATTAAGACCGGGCCGCAAATAAGACTGTGTCCTAAAATTTTACTTCCCTCTCCAAGTACGACCTTTCCGCGAATTTCAACATTTTCTTCAACAATTCCCTTAATTGAAGGGGTTATTTTTTCCAAAACAAAACGGTTGCCTTCTAAAATATCCTCTGGTTTTCCTTTGTCTTTCCACCAAGCGTCCACGGGCTGCCATCCAACATTAAATCCTTTCTCAATAAGACGGCTGTGAACATCAGAAATTTCATACTGACCGCGAGAACTTAACCGAAGCCCTTCTATTATCTTGTGAACATTTTTATCATAAAGGTAAAGACCACAAACAGCATACTGGCTTTTCGGCTCCATTGGCCGTTCTTCTATTTTAATTATTTTCTTATTTTTAAATACCGGCACGCCGAAACGATGAGGATTTTTAATTTTAGCCAGCCCTAAAAGACAATTCAATTTTTCCTGAAAAAATCTGCTGATGAACAATTTTAAATCCCCCCTAATAATGTTATCACCTAAATAAAGAATAAAAGGTTCATCTCCGAGATAGTCTCTCGCTACTTTTATTACATGGCCTAAGCCAAGCATCCCTCCTTTTTGAAGAATATATTTAATCTTTATATTCCAGCGCGCTCCATTGCCAACAACTTTTGGCAATTCTTCATCCTCCGGGCTAATAACAATTCCTATTTCTTTAAAGCCAGTGCTTACCAAGTGTTCAATCGCATAAAAAATCATCGGTTTGTTAGCCAAAGGAATCAAATGTTTGTTAATTGTATAAGTCATGGGTCTCAGCTGAGCGTTTCGTCCAGCAGTAATAATTGCTTTCATCCTAGGAATGTCGCCACGAGAAGCGAATCCAGTATCAATGTGCGAGGTAAATTCTGGGAGAAACGCGGCAACCCCGTTATTTGCGCGTATTTTTTCTTTAATTGAGATTGCTTCGCTCGTTTCAGTCATTCTCAATGACGATATTTTAAAAACCTCTTTAATTTCCTCAAAAATTTCTTTAGCGCCGGGAACTTCTTCTATGGCTGGCCGGGCATAATCAGACGGGTCATAGTCAAGGGAGCCGGTGCCGGCAACAACTACCTGCCCGTCGCTTAAAGGCCAAAAGATATGATAAACTTTTGGCGGAATAAAAATTTGGGCCATTGAACCTTCTTCAATAGTATAAGATGGAAATCTAAAATTTTCTTTGGGTTTTTCAAATCCCAAAATTACCGCGTAGCTTTTTTGATAAGTTGGAGAATCTTCGCGAAAGTCATAAAAATACCAAAGAGCTGTTCCGCTCAGAGTATAAAAATTTTCCCGTAAACGATAATGATAATGGCCCCCGCGAGGAACCAATTTTTTTGTCGCAATTGACCCGTGAATATGTTTGATTCCATCTTTAAAAAGAGGACTATCGGTCCCCCCCGGCGCCATATCACAATAGACGCCTCTCTCATCCATTACAACCTTGTTTAGATAAAGATTAAGGCCGTCAATTGTTGTAGAAAGCTTTTTTATCTCCATAGTGTTCTAAATGTAATTAACAAATTCCTGATCCCTTTCTTTAATCCTTTCCACCCAATCCAGATTATTTTGATACCATTGAATTGTCTTGGGCATAGCGTCTTCAAAACTATTAGACGGACTCCATCCTAAATCTCTTCTTATTTTTGAAGAATCAATAGAATATCGGCGATCATTGCCGGGCCTATCTGGAACAAAATCAATCAAAGAATAAGGTTGCCCTAAAATATCTAAAATTAATTTTGCAATCTCAATATTTGGTCTTTCATTATTAGAAGAAATATTATAAACCTCGCCTGGCTTGCCTCGCTGGAGTATTAAATCAATTGCCTCACAGTGATCCAAAGCAAAAATCCAATCTCTAACGTGTTTACCGTCGCCGTGCAGGGGAATAGACTGCCCGTTCATTGCTCTGAAAATAAAATAAGGAATCATTTTTTCCGGATGCTGATAAGGTCCGTAATTATTGGAACAATGGGTAACAATCACCGGAACTTTATAAGTTTGCCAATAAGCGCGGCACAAAAGATCGCCTCCGGCTTTTGCCGCGGCATAAGGCACATTTGGTTCAAATGGAGAATCCTCTGTAAAATGGCGGTTTTCGTCTAAATCAACTGTTCCAAAGACTTCGTCTGTTGAAATTTGAATAAATTTAGGAACTTTATATTTTTTGACAGCCTCTAAAAGTGTATAGGGACCTAAAACATTTGCATAAATGAATTCGCCAGCCCGGCCGTGAACACTTCTGCCGACGTGTGTCTCTGCTGCAAAGTTCACCACAGCATCTATTCCTTCCTCCATAACCTGTTCAATCCTTTCGCCATTAGTTATATCATCTTGAATAAATTTATAGCGCGGATAATTTTCCATGTCGCGGAGATTCTCTAAATTCCCGGCATAAGTAAGCTTATCATAGTTAATAATTTCAATGCTTGGATATTTCTCCAGCATGTAATGAATAAAATTACTGCCGATAAAACCGGCGCCGCCGCAAACTAATATTTTTTTTCTATCTGTCAAACCTTTTTGAACAAAGATAGCCTCTGCTTCTTGCGGCAAAACGCCCAGAATAAGTCCGGCTTCTTTAAGAGAAATCTTCTCTTCTTTAAAAAGTCTGGCAACAAGTTTAATCTTTTTAGATAAACTCCGAGAGAAATATTTCTCCTTAAAAAATTGTTCAAAAGAATCTGACTCTTGATTTTCTTGATTTTTTAGATAACCTTCTTGCATAGAATTTTGTCTTTACCCTGTTAGAAAACCACTCATCGTAAGATAGTAGCTGTATAAAGCAGATGCGAGGATGGTAGTGAAAGCTACCATCATTAGCGCCTTTCTGACGAGGTTTACTTTATTCTATTATAAGCATAATATTAAAAAACCGTCAAGTGAAATTACTTAAACCATCTCTTATTAAAAGGGTAATAGAGAAGATTTTTATTTGACAGAAATTTTCAATTATGAATAATAAGACAAAGGAGGTAAAAAATGAAAAGAAATATATTTGAATTCAAGTATGCGCTCTTTGATAATGACGGTACGCTAATTGACAATATGGGTGCTTCAGCAAAAGCTTTCGGTCAAATTTGCAAAAAAGTAGGAGTTCCGGTAGCTATAGGCAAAGAGTTGCATCTTCGAACAGCCGGCACTCCTTTGGTTGAACAAGTTAAACAAATCCTTCAGAAATTCCAGAAATCCAACGATTTGCTAGAAAATCTCAGTAATTCGTTCTTTGAAATAAGAAGTTCTCTGTCAGAATGGCAAAATGCAACGGCGTTTCCCGGGACAAAAGATGTTCTTAAAAAATTATCTTATGAAGGAATAGAGATTTTTGTCACCAGCGGCAGTAGGACAGAAGAAACAATTGAAAGTTTAAAAAGAAATAAACTTTACGGATATCTCAGTTTAGTTCTGGGAGGAGATGAAATTCCAAAGGGCACTGGGCATATTAAAAAATTTGCCGAATTCGCTGGAAAATCTTTTGAAGATTTCTGTAAATCATCAATTATAATCGGGGATGGAACAAATGACATGAGAATTGCCAAAAAGTTGAACATTTATTCGGTGGGAATTACCAATACAGTCAGTGCTGAGAGACTAAAAAGGGCGGGGGCGAATGAAGTGATTGAAGTAATCAGTGAATTATTATCAGTGAATTATTAATAGATTAATTAACTTAAACAAAAAATCAAAAAAAACACCATGCCAACAGCTAATAGCTATTTGGCTGGTGTTATTTTTTTTATCTATTAAATTTATTTCAGCATTTTAAAAAATTCTTTCATATATTTAACTTTTTCCTGACCGATTCTCTTTCTATTTTTTGTTATCAAAAGTCCAAAAGCAAACTCAACTAAATCATGTTTTGAATTTTTGATAAATTTTTTGTTGTGAATTTATTCCCCTCGAAATTTTTAAGATTTTAAGTTCTCTATTTCTTAACTATTTCTTAACTTGCTATTTGCGGAATTACTACAACGCTCTGATTCTGAAATAGTTCAATTCGCTGTATTTCCCGATCGTCTTCACGAATAATAACTATAGCTGTAATATTTTTGGCGATTTCCACTGGTATTTCTGATTTTACGGCATACTCTCCTTTGATAAACCGCTTGATTTCCTTGTCTGTTTTTAATTCAACAACATCAGCTGTTTGAGAATCTACCATCGCTGTATAAGCGATTCCTGAGGCGTCATTGGGAATAACTTTTATTTGCCAATACAACTTTCCCTGTATTATTACTGGAATTGGCTCCACTGGTGTCATTCGACTCCAGTCCACGATTGGATTTTCTTTCCTGACATAATCGCAAGCCTTAACCGGACCTATCAATGCTTCTGCTTTTGGTTGTTCGTTGAATTGAATCTCACCTGTCCTTGCATCTATTAAGAATACCTTGAATATCCCGTGTGCTTCGCCATATGGTTCGCAAGCAATAAACCATTTCATTCCTTCTTTTGTGGCCACTAAAAAGGGCTGTTCGTTTTGTTGTTCAGGCACATCTGCTATTTCTAATTGATCAGTGTGATAGAATAATTTACTTTTGATTCCGTGGGTATATCTGAAACTATTGACATAGTATCTGGTTAGACGTTCAGGATATAGTTTCTGGCCTTTTAGAACAGGATGCCTTTTTGCCTCTTCGGGAGTTAGAAACTCAACTTTTCCTTCGGAATCAATCAATGCTGTTCCTGTCCACTTTGGCACCGTATAGAAAGTCGGGAATTTCCAATGGTACTTATAGGATATAATTGGTACTGCGATATGCAATTTGTTCTCTGTCGAGACGAAATAGGGGTCCTCGTAATAAACCCAATATTTCTCTTTGTATAATTTCCACTTGTACCAATCGCTAATACCCATTCCTTCGCCTATTTCCATATCTTGTTCTATTATCTTTGTGTTCTTCTCTGAAGTAGTCATCTCCACATAAACAGCTCCTTTGTCTTTTAGAACGAAGAAATTAACTACTCCATCCGGAATCAGTCCGTAAATCCAACAAGGCGTCTTGTTCACAAAAGATATATCAGCGGTTCCAAGTTTAAATCTTGGATATTGCAGAGCGTCTTTAGCATATCTTTGGGATACTGCTAATGGCATAATCCTTATTGCCGAAGGATCTATATCTGGCAGTTCTGCTATTTCTGAAACTTCAAGATTTTCTGCTAAATAACACTGGGGATACATTAGTTGGAATGAACCCAGGATTATTTCTACAATAATTAGGACTATGAGGAATATTCCTATAGTTCGTCCCTTTGCGCCACCGAAATCGTCCCATGTCTCATATTCTTTTTGACTGAACCAAACTATGTATGATATTGCTCCAATTGTGATACTTATCACCAACGACTCCCATATTACTGGATAAATGTACAGTGACATAAAAAACCAGTGCCACATTGGTCTACTAATCCAAACCAACCCCGCAAGAATTACTAAAACACTAACTATCAGCAATCCTTTTCTTTTATCATTCATTTTTTTCTTTTTCACCTCCTAATTTTTTTCAGTCTCTACTTAGTTAGATTATTCAAGTCAACTTCTACTTGGATAACCCAATTTATCCATCAATATCTAAAGTCAAAAAATGATGAAAAAATTGGGTTACCCAAGATTTTCTATTCTCTTTTATTCTATTTTTTAAAGAACAATTTTTCTCCTTTATTCCAATTTTATTTAATCATCTTTATATTTTTACACGCTATCATAAGTTTGAAATTTTGTCAACGCCGTGCTTACTAAATTTAAATTCTCCTTACCGATCGGTAAGTAATGAACTACCCCGCCGACGGAGCGGCGGGGTTTCCCCCTTAAAGCTCGCCGGTGAGTTAAAGTAATCTTAATTGTTCTCGGTAAACTTTCTGTTGACGAACATAACGACGAATTTCTTCTTTGGTAGTTCTGTCGCTAACACAGTAGAAATATAATAACCTTCACACCACATTTTGCCTCCCCAGAGATATTTCTTAATCTCTGGATAGTTATCATAGCTATGGTTATATGTCCAAGTTTTAATCAGTTTAACAATTTGAGACGGGGAATAACGAGGCAGGGCTGAAAGAAAGATATGAATATGGTCTATATCTGTTTCTAATTCTTCAATAATCCAATCGTGATACTTAGCCATTTTTTGAATTACCTCTTTAGTCTGTTTATCAATTTTGAACTCTTTGAATAATATCTTTTGTCTATATTTAGGACAAAAAAACAATGTGATAATAGATAGTATAACGGGAATGAGTAGATGTTCAGTGTCTTTTTTTCTTGGCTATAGATTGCTTAAACATACAATATCAGTATATCACATTTGAAAATTTGTCGCCGTCCCCGAGCCTTCGTGCTCGGGGAAATTTCTTATAAGATTATACCATATTTCTTATATTTCTATTTTTATATTTTCGTTATATTACAAATCACATTTCCTATTTCCTACGGCCGCGGGGGGGGGGATGCCGTTCGTATCGAATTATTTAAAATATAAATGTTTTGAAGGTATTCGTTTTAAATTTTATTTAATTTTTTATTTGTTTTTTCGTTTGATTTTGATTTTTGAGAATTTTGAAAAGCGTTCCTTTACCTTAAAAACCCGCCATTGCTATCTATAATGAGATATATAGGTAACACCTTAAAAATCAAGAAATATGTTGATTCAAAGTGAAAATGTGTATTATGATAGAGCGTTTATAAGTAAATTATACGGATCAGGATTTCATTTAGTGAATGATTTGGTCTCGCTCTATTATATGGCATTATATCTACACTGAATTATGAAACCCAATTAACTTTAATAATTCTACTAAGGTGTTACCTATGTACCCGTCAAGTACAAATTTTTGACAAAACCCTTTAATTTGTTATAATAAAAATGGCTTAAGTAAACAAGATGATCGCTGGTTTTATAACTTTGCGGTTATAAAACGAGAGGAAAGTCCGGGCACCATTGGAGTATAATATTTACTCCTTTATGGGCAGTCTCTAACAGGGACCGATCGCAAGATTAGGGAAAGTGCCACAGAAACAATACCGCCCCTTTTGGGGTAAGGGTGAAATGAGTGGGGTAAGAGCCCACAGGTTCTAATGGCGACATTAGAATATGGTAAACCCTGCCCGGTGCAAGAGCAAATATAGTAGCTCGCTTAGATAGATGATCGTCTAAAACAGAACCCGGCTTATTGTTCACTTAGGCCATTAAGATTTTCATAAAGAAGGCGAGGATGCGCATCCTCGCCTTCATACAAGAATCACCATGAAAAAATCTGAATTAGTCTTCAGTGCTTTACTTGTTCCGGTTGATTTTTTTGCCTTAATTTCAGCAGCTATAACTGCTTATTTTCTCAGATTTAGCCAATATTTTCAACAGCTACGACCAATTGTTTTTGAACTGCCATTAAAAGAGTACATAGCCTTAAGCATTCTGACAAGTTTTCTTTTTATCGGGATTTTTGCCATAACTGGACTTTATAGTTTAGCTCTTCGGCATCGAAGTTTAAAAGAATTTTCTCAGATTGCCATCAGTATATCTGCCGGAATACTTATTATCACTTTTTTTGCCTTTCTTCAACGGGAGCTATTTTCCTCCCGTTTTATCATCATTTCCCTTTGGCTCTTATCAATTATTTTTGTTATGCTTGGTCGTCTCTTTGTCAGTACTCTTAAACGGTATTTAGTTGGAAAATATGGATACGGAATACATCGTCTCTTGATCGTTGGAGCAAATGGAGTTGGAAAAACTATTGCTAAAGAGATAAAAAACAAACCGTTTTTAGGTTACCGGATAGTCAAAATCCTTGAAGATTTTTCTGTCTCTGACCTTGAAAAATTTTCCAAAGAAAAGAACATTGACGAAATCATCCAATGCAACCCAGAGCTTTCCGGAGAAAAACTTTCCCACCTTTTGGATTTTTGCCAAGAAAACAGAATTGATTTTAAATTCATTCCTAATCTTTTTCAAACGCAAACAAGTAATATAGAAATTCAAACTTTAGCAGGGATTCCTATTATTGAAATTAAAAAAACACCCCTTGACGGATGGGGCAAAATTATTAAAAGAACTATTGATATTATCGGCTCTGCCGTCGGTCTTGTTGTTCTATCGCCGTTTTTTTTGATTATAGCTCTAGCGATAAAATTAGACTCTCCGGGCCCAGTGCTCGTTAAGCTAAAACGCATTACCCAAGGAAAAGAATTTTATCTTTATAAATTCCGTTCAATGATCAAAGGAGCAGAAATAATGAAAGACCAACTTTTATCCTATAATGAAAGAGCTGACGGCCCTCTCTTTAAAATGAAAAATGATCCGCGAATAACCAAAGTCGGCAAGTTTATTCGCCGAACCCGCCTTGATGAATTTCCTCAGTTAATTAATGTTCTAAAAGGAGAAATGAGTTTAGTCGGCCCAAGACCCCATGAACCGACCGAGGTAGCCCAATACCAAAAGCACCATAAAAAACTTCTGACTATAAAGCCGGGAATAACCGGTCTTGCCCAAATAAGCGGCAGTTCTGATCTAAAGTTTGAAGAGGAGGTTAAGCTTGATACTTATTATATTGAAAACTGGTCAATAGGAATGGACATCCAAATATTATTTAAAACGTTTGCTTTGCTTTTTACAGACAGATCGGCGTGTTAGAAAATTAAAAAAATGGAAAAATCAAAATGAAAAATGACAATACAAAATGTAAAAATTTTTTATTTTTAATATGTATTTTTGATTTTTGATATTTAATTTTTGATTTTTCTATGCGTGTCGCTTTAGTCCACGATTATCTCGTCCAATACGGCGGAGCAGAAAGAGTGTTAGAATCACTCTGTGAAATATTTCCCGATGCTCCTGTTTATACGCTCATCTATGATAAAGATTCAACAAGTGGCGCTTTTGATAATCGGAAAATCCGTACCTCTTGGCTTCAAAAAATTCCTTTAGCCAGAAGCCACCATCGTCTTTTCCCGATATTGATGCCCATGGCGATTGAAAGTTTTGATCTTGGCGATTTTAATCTGGTAATCTCTGATTCTAATAGTTTCGCCAAAGGGATTTTAACAAAACCAGAAACTCTTCACATTTGTTACTGCCACACTCCAATTCGTTACGGCTGGGATGATTCTCATAAATATATAAAAGAATTTCACTATTCTGCTTTGACTAAAAAATTTGTTCCATTTATGATGAACTACATTCGTCTCTGGGACAAAATCTCAGACAGGAGACCTGACAGATATATCGCCAATTCTAATTTTGTCGCAAAAAGAATAAAAAAATATTACAGCCGAAGTTCTGAAATAATTTATCCCCCAGTTGACATAAAAAAATATTACATTACCAAAAATATCTCAGATTATTTTTTAATGGTTGGCAGACTTCTCCCTTATAAACGTTTTGATATTGCCATAGAAGCATTCAACAGGATAGAAATTCCTTTAAAAATTATTGGAGAAGGACCAGAAATAAAAAGATTAAAAAAGAAAGCTCGTTCTAATATTGAATTTTTAGGCCGCTTGAACGACAAGCAAATAAAAGACTATTACGCCAAGTGCCGGGCGCTCATCTTTCCTCAAGAAGAAGATTTTGGTATAGTAGCACTGGAAGCAATGGCCTCTGGAAGACCAGTAATTGCTTTCAGGGGCGGCGGAGCGCTAGAAACAATAGAAGAAGAAAAAACTGGAGTTTTCTTTAACGAACAAACTCCAGAAAGTTTAATGGAGGCGGTGAAAAATTTTAACCAAGCAAGCTTCAACCCAGAAGCTATTCGCCAGCATGCTCTCGGATTTGACAAAGAGATATTCAAGGAAAAAATAGAACAGTTTATTGAGAGGGCATGGAAAGAATTTGAAAATTCTTAATTTCCATTTCTTAATTCTTATCCCGTAAGGGATCGCTAACGCCGATTTAATTTTTAATTCTTAATTTCTATTTAATAAAAAATAAGAAAATAAGAAATAAAATCTTTAACTTTGGAATAATTTGGAATAATTTATTAAAAATGGAACTTAAACAATACATCAAAATCATCAAACGACACATTAAATCAATATTAATGGTATCAACTTTAGTAGGGTTTTTTGCTCTTATTTTTAGCGCCGTTAAACCAGTAACTTATGAAACTTCTCTTTCTCTTTTAATTAGCCGAGCAACCGCTCAAGAAACCCAAGATTATAAATACGACAGCTATTACGCCATTCAAGCCAATGATCTTTTTGCCAACACAATAGTTGGATGGTTAAAAAGTCCAGAAATTGTGGTGGATATTTATAAAGAAGCCGGGGTTAACTTTCCGGTTAAAAACTTAAGAAAATTGGAAAAATTTTTTAAAACATTCAAAACAAGCCCCCATTCAATAGAAGTAAAATTCAAATCAAAAACTAAAAAAGACGCCCAAAGCATAGCCAAAACAGTCGTCTCTGTTCTTAAGAAAAAAACTACAATCATAGGCAGAATCAGCCAAGAAGAAATTGTATTCTCAGTAATCGGATCAGATCCGGTAATTGTTGAAAAAAAACCAAATTTAATTTTAAATACAACAGTTGGAGTAATCTCGGGACTATTATTAGGAATTTTGATAATCTTTGGTAAAGAATATTTTAAAACTGAATGACTGGTGAATTTAAAAATCAAATATCAAAATGCAAAATGATAGTGTAAAATGTAAAATTTTGAATTTTTGATTGTCATTTTGATTTTTGCATTTTTCATTTTGCATTTAATCTACTTAATCGCTAAGATTAGAAATTTCACTAACATATTTTCCATATCCAATCTTTATGAAAATCACCATCGACATCCGTCCTCTTCTTGAGGAAAAACATACTGGCGTGCAGGAATATTTGACCGGACTTCTCGGTCAGTTTTTAAAATTAGACAACGAAAATGAATTCATCCTCTTTTACAGCGGACGAAAAGAAATTCAAAATTCAAAATTCAAAATTCAAAATTACAAAGCGAAAGTAAAAATTAAATATTTTCAAATATCTAATAGGACCTTAAATTTGTCATTAAAATTTTCAGGTTATCCCTATTTAGATAAATTAGCTGGCAAAACCGATGTTTTTTTTACTCCAAATATAAATCTTGCTCCAGTCTCTAAAAATTGCCGCAAAGTAATTACTTTTCACGATTTGTCTTTTGAAAGACATCCGGAATTTTTTTCTATAAAACGCCGCCTTTGGCATAAATTTATCAATCCAAAAAAACAAGCCCAAACTTCTGATTCTATTATTGCCGTTTCGGAATCTACCAAGGCTGATTTAGTTGAACTTTATGGAATTCAACCGGAAAAAATTAAGATAATTTATTCGGGAATCAATAATAAAAATCAAAAATTAAAAATCAAAAATATTCAAAAAAAATACAAGCTTCCTGAGAGATTTATTTTGTATCTTGGCACAATTGAACCTCGTAAGAATATTATCGGTTTAATCAAAGCATTTGAGTTATTAAAATCCAAATTCCTAAGAAATCCCCCCAGTTCCTCTTCAAAAAAATCATGGCAAGCTCTTTATAAAGTGAGGAACGGGATTAAGTTAGTCATTGCAGGTTCAAAAGGTTGGCTTTATAAAGATGTGTTTAAAGAAGCTCAAAAATCAAAACGCGCCAAAGATATAATTTTTACCGGTTTTATTAACCAGAAAGACAAACAATATCTTTACAAACTTTCTGACCTTTTTGTCTATCCTTCTTTTTACGAAGGTTTTGGCTTTCCCCCGCTTGAGGCAATGGCTTGCGGCGTACCGACAATTACCTCAAATATTTCTTCGCTCCCTGAAACAGTTGGCGATGCGGCGATTATGATTGATCCTTACAACATAGATGAAATAGCATGGGCAATGGAAATGGCACTGACCGATGATGCTTTGCGCAAAAAACTAAAAGAGAAAGGAATTAAGCAAGCGGAAAAATTCAGCTGGGAAAAATGCGCCAGAGAAACTTTGGAGGTATTACTACATTAAATGACTAACTGTATTGACTCCATTCTCCAGAATGGAATGGAGCCGCCATGTAATGATAAACAAACAGACTCCAATGTTCGTTGATTCAATTGCCTCGATTGAACCAAATGTTTCGATTATGAAAAACAAACATATGGTTTAATCGTAGACGATTGAACCAACAATATTTCTCATTCAATGACTTTAAATTCAATTTTTCTTTTTGTTTTCATTTTTTTCTTTATCACCCCCTAAATTTATCTTTTCGTTAAAAGAACAATACCCCCTCCTTTAACTGTCATTAACTTATCATAATGAAAAAAAATAACCAAATTAACCCCGTTAAATGTTCACTATCTAATGGGTTAAAAATCGGAATTGACGCCAGAATGTACGGCGCAAGGCAAACCGGCATTGGAAATTATATCAAACATCTGATAGAATATCTTGCCAAACTTGATAAAGAAAACGAATACACGATTTTTTTATTAAAATCGGAGTTTGAAAAATTTAAATTTCCTGCTTCTAACTTCAAAAAACAAAAAGTCTCGGCTCATTGGTATTCTTGGCGAGAACAGTTTATTCTGCCGTTCGAATTTAAAAAAGCTAAAGTTGATTTAATGCATTTTCCTCATTTTAACCGTCCAATTTTATATCCAACGAAAAATGTTGTTACAATTCACGATCTTACCCCAAAATTTTTTCCCGGACACAAAATGAACTCTCCTGTCAGAAAAGCCGGATTTTGGCTGACATTTTCTCAAACAGTAAAGAAAGCAAAAAAAATAATCGCTGTCTCAAAAGCAACGAAAAAAGATATTATTAAATATTTTAAAATTTCTCCCGAAAAAATAAAAGTTATTTATGAAGGAACAGACAAAGAAAAATACAAAATACAAAATACAAAATACAAAATACAAAAATATGGCATCACCAAACCATTTATTCTCTATGTCGGTGTTTGGAGAAACCATAAAAATATGGTAGGATTAATTAAAGCCTTTAATACTCTTTTAAGGAAATACCAATTAGATTATCAATTAGTTCTAACCGGCGAAGAAAATCTTTATTATCCGGAAATTAGAAAAACCTGGGAAAATTTAGGATTAGAAAAAAACATTATCCGACCGGGATTTGTTTCAAAAGAAGAATTAACCTGCCTTTACAATGAGGCTTCTCTTTGTGTTATTCCCTCCTTTTACGAAGGTTTTGGTTTGGTTGGACTGGAAGCTATGGCACGAGGTATTCCTGTCGCCTCTTCTAACATCGCCGGTCTTACCGAAATTTTAGGTGAGGCAGCGGTATTTTTTGACCCTCATAACATTGACGAAATGGCCCAAAAAATGGCTCAGATTTTACTGAATGACGGCTTAAGAAAAAAAATAATCAATAAGGGTTTTGAACAGATTAAAAAATATAGCTGGGAGAAAATGGCAAAGGAAACCCTTGAAGTTTATAAGGAAGCAATAATTCTATGAAACTTTTAGCAAATTTAATTTGTGCAATTAAAAATAAGGGCAAAAGAAAAATATTTGATATTCAGCCAATAACCGGAAAGGCAATTAAGGTAATTGAGGTAGATTTAAGAAAAGACCGATATATAAAACAATTCACTTATAAAAGATTAATCAGCTTCGCTGCAATCTGTATTTTATTTATTTTACTTATTTCTTCTTTAAATTTAATCCAGAAAGGTTTAGAAATTAAAGGAAAGGTATTAGGAACGAATATCTCGATCCATGAACAATTAGATTTAGTTCAAAAAGCAATCCCTAAAATAAATCCCGCACGTAAAGAATTTATGCGCGGGATAAATTTAGAGAAACTTCCTGCTCTTGTTGAAAATTTAAGAAATATCTCTAAAGCCGCTCCAATTATAGCAGAAGCTCTTGGCGAATCCCGTCCACAAAAATATTTGCTCATCTTTCAAAACAACCAGGAAATGCGAGCCACCGGCGGCTTTATCGGAACTTATGGAATTTTAGATATTAAAGAAGGTAAAATTAAAAATCTTTTTATTGACGGCGTTTATAATGCTGACGGCCAGCTTTTGGAAAAAATTATTCCTCCGGAGCCGATAAAAAAAATAAGTGCCAGCTGGAGCATGCACGATGCCAATTGGTTTCCGGACTGGCCAACCTCTGCCTCAAAAATTGTCTCTTTTTATGAAAAAACAGGGGGAGCAACCCCTGACGGGGTTATTTCTTTCACTCCTACAGCCATTGAAAAAATCCTTGATGTAACCGGTCCAATCGAGATGCCCGAGTATAACCTCGTTATTAATTCCGGCAATTTTATTGAAACCATCCAATGGCAGACAGAAAAGGGATATGACAAAAAACTAAATCAACCCAAAAAAATCCTTGCTGATTTTGCGCCTAAATTATTAAATAAAATTTCTAATCTTGAAACAAAAAAGATGTTTGAAATACTGAGAGCGCTCGAAGAGGCCTTAGAAGAAAAACATATTTTAATTTTTTCTCTTGATCCTAAAATACAAAATTTTATCACAGAGAAAGGCTGGGCTGGACAAGTTCTAAAAACGGATAAAGACTACTTAAGCGTAATTAACAGCAACATCAATGGGTATAAAACTGACGGGGTAATTGATGAAAGAATAGAACATTTATCTGAGATACAGCCGGACGGAACAATTATTGACACAGTAATTATTACCCGCCGCCATAACGGCGGAAACAGCGTCTATGATTGGTATAACAAAGTAAACTGCGATTGGATGCGGGTCTACGTGCCTCAAGGAAGCGAACTTCTTGAAGCCCAAGGTCATACCATAGAAAAAATTCAAACTCTCAAAGAAGGATCAGACTATCCATATTTTGAAAAAGATCCTTTAGTTTCTGAAATTGAAGCGACAATGATAGTCGATGAAGCCTCTGGAACAAAAATATTTCAAGAGTCCGGAAAAACTGTTTTTGCTAATTGGGTTTTTGTCAGCCCCGGAGAAACCGTAACTGTTATCTATAAATATAAGCTTCCATTTAAAATAGATTTCTCACAACCGGCGGACTCTTGGAGTCTTTTAGTCCAAAAACAATCCGGGAGTCTTGGAAGTAAATTTAAAAACGATATAAAAATTCCATACAACTTAAAAATAATCTGGCAATATCCCGAACAGTCAGCAGTTAGCAGCGATTTAAAGACGGATAAATTTTATGCAATGGTCTTTCAGAAACTTGAAAAATAAAATAAATTTAATTGTTAATTTACAATAACTAACTATAACATATTAGCTTAAAACGCAAAAACGCAAAGCTTAAAACCACAGCGCAAAACTTAAAACTTTTTTAATTTTAGTTTTAAACTTTAAGTTGTGGTTTTGAGTTTTAAACTCTGAGTTTTGAGTTGTTATCTTAGTAAGCTAAAATGATGCTTTAAAAAGAGTACCGCGTTTTTAGTATAATTTATTTTAACATTTATAATAATGAACCAAATTAAAAAACTTCTCAATAAAAAATCTAAGACAATCGCTTCTGGAGCGATTGTTATTGGCATCGCTTCCTGCGCCAGCCGTCTTTTGGGAATGTTTCGCGACAGAATTCTTGCCGGTCAGTTTGGAGCTGGAGATATCTTAGACATTTATTACGCCGCTTTTAGAATTCCTGACTTGGTTTTTAATTTGTTAATTCTTGGAGCTCTGTCAGCCGGTTTTATCCCGGTTTTTACCTATTATTTAAAAAAGAAAGAGGGGAAAAATTCAGAAGCATGGAAATTAGCCAATAGTATTTTAAATATCACTGCGCTTGGGACAATAATCATTTGTCTTATTTTATTTGCTTTTTCTTCCTTAATTGTCCCCCTAGTTGTTCCTGGTTTCAAAGGCGAAAAATTAAAAGCGACAATCGTTCTTACAAGAATTATGCTCCTTAGCCCAATTTTTTTAGGTTTAAGCAACATTATTAGCGGAATCCTAAATTCTTTTAAACGTTTTTTTGTCTATTCGCTGGCTCCGATAATGTATAACATCGGAATCATCATCGGAGCAGTTTTTTTCGTCAAATGGTGGGGAATTTCCGGATTAGCGCTTGGGGTAGTATTAGGAGCTTTTTTACATTTAGCTATCCAGATACCAACAGCTGTCCATTTGGGTTATCGCTGGCAAGCGACCCTTGATTTTTTACATCCCGGAATTCGCCAGATTGGACGACTAATGATTCCGAGAACTCTTAGTTTGGCAACTAGCCAAATTAATTTTTTAGCCATTACTATCATTGCCTCAACTCTGACTGCCGGCAGTTTATCTGTTTTTAACTTTGCTAACAATCTTCAAAGTTTTCCTTTGGGAATTTTTGGCATCTCTTTTGCGATAGCCGCTTTTCCGGCTCTTTCGGAATTTGCCATAGAAAAAAAAACAAAAGAATTTGTTAGAAATCTATCAGAAACAATTCGGCAAATTCTTTTTTTTATTATACCCTCCAGCGTTCTTCTCTTTGTCCTTAGAGCTCAAATCGTCAGGGTTATTTTAGGAACTGGAAATTTTGATTGGCAGGATACTGTCTTAACTTTAGAATGCCTGGGGGTTTTTGCTTTAAGTCTTTTCGCTCAAGCTCTTATTCCCCTCTTATCTCGAGCTTTTTTTTCTTACGAAGACAGCAAAACTCCTTTTCTTATTAGCCTTTGCTCGGTAATTTTTAACATTATTACTGCTTTAATCTTGGCAAAAATTTTAGGAATTGTCGGGCTAGTTTTAGCTTTCAGCATTTCTAGCATATTAAATATGTCGCTTCTGGCAATTTTTCTCCGCCGTAAAATCGGTTCTGTAGATGAAAAAAGAATTATTCTGACCGCTTTTAAAATTGGAATCGCTTCTGTTCTCGCTGGAATCTCTTGCTATAATATGCTCTATCTAATCGCGCCTTTAGTTAATATGCAAACAGGATTTGGAGTTTTAATCCAAGGAGTAACCGCTGGTTTAGGTGGAATTGGAGTTTATCTTTTTTTCTCTTGGCTTTTGAAAATCAAAGAACTTTCTGTTTTCTGGAATATTTTAAAAACCCGCCTGCCATGGAAAAAAATATCAGTTACGGAAATTGTCAATAATAAATAAAAAATGAAAAGTCTTCAACAAAACATCAGAAATTTTGCCATTATTTCCCATATTGATCACGGCAAATCAACCTTGGCTGACCGACTACTTGAACTAACCGGCACAATTGAAAAAAGAAAAATGCGCCAGCAGATGCTTGATCAGATGGATTTAGAAAGAGAAAAGGGAATTACGATTAAATTACAGCCCGTGAGAATGGAATACAAAGTTTCAAATGTCATTGCGAGTAAGCAAAGCGAACATGGCAATCCCGAATCGTCGCCGCCTACGGCAATTCCTCGCAATGACAAGTATATTTTGAACTTAATTGACACGCCGGGACATGTTGATTTTAGTTATGAAGTATCAAGAAGTCTTGCCGCAGTGGAAGGCGCAATTCTTTTGGTTGATGCGACAAAAGGAATCCAAGCTCAAACCCTGAATAATCTTTATCTGGCTTTAGAGCAAAATCTAACCATTATTCCAGTAGTCAATAAAATCGACATAACTACGGCAAGAATAAATGAAACAACCGAAGAAGTAGCTCGTCTTTTAGGAATTAATCCCCAGAAAATTATTAAAATCTCAGCCAAATATGGAACAAATGTTGAACAAATTTTAGAGGCGATTGTGGGAAAAATTCCTCCGCCGAAAGGAAATTCTGATGCGCTTTTGAGAGCTTTAATTTTTGATTCGGTTTATGATCCGTACAAAGGAGTTATTGCTTATATAAAAATATTTGATGGATGTCTTGAACCTGGAAATAAAATTTTCTTAATGGCTTCAAAGGCAGAAACTGAATCCTTAGAAGTAGGAATCTTCAAGCCGGAATTAACCAAAATTACCAAGCTTCAATCCGGCGAAATAGGCTGGGTTGCCACCGGTCTTAAAGAAATAGAAAAATGCCGAGTTGGAGATACAATAACCAAAGCCAAAAGCATGCCCCACATTATCCGAGCAAAGCGAGGATTAGTGCGGGGCCAAAAGTCAAAAGTCAAAAATACAATCCAAAATTCAAAAGTTAAGACTGAAGAAGAATTAAAAATTCTAAAAACAGGAATTAAACCTTTACCCGGCTATAAAGAACCAAAGCCGATGGTTTTTGCCAGTCTTTTTTCGCAAGACCCGGATGATTTTGAAATTCTAAGAGACGGTTTAAGAAAATTAAAACTTAATGACGCTTCTCTTTCTTTTGAGGCGGAATCTTTAGGGCCATTGGGGCGCGGATTTAAATGCGGATTTCTGGGAATGCTCCATTTGGAAATTATCACAGAACGGCTCCGTAGAGAATATGGCATAGATTTAATTATTACCACGCCTTCAGTTGTCTATAAAATAATTAAAAAAACCGGCCAGGAAATAATGATTTACACTCCACAAAATCTTCCTGACTCGAGCCAAATACAAGAATTTCAAGAACCATACGCAAAACTCGAAATTATTCTGCCAAAAGAATATCTTGGACAAGTAATGAAACTTCTGGGCGCTTTGAGAGGAATTTATAAAGCGACGAATTATTTAAATCCCGAAAAAGTAATTATCACCTATGAAGCGCCTTTAGCAGATGTAATTGCCGGCTTTTATGACCGGCTTAAAAGCGCCAGTTCTGGTTTTGCCTCAATGAATTATGAACTAATTGGCTATAGAAAAGCAAATTTAACTAAGCTTGACATTTTAATTGCCGGAGAAAAAGTTAAACCTTTCTCGCAAATTGTCCCAGCTGAACTTGCTTATCAGGAAGGAAAAAGAATTGTGGAGAAATTAAAAGAAATTCTGCCTCGACAAAATTTCGCTGTCGCGCTTCAGGCCGCGATTGAAAGTAAAATCATTGCCCGGGAAACAATCAAGCCGTTCCGAAAAGACGTTACCGCAAAACTTTACGGCGGAGATGTTACCCGAAAAAGAAAACTTTTAGAAAAACAAAAGAAAGGTAAGAAAAAAATGAAAACTTTCGGCCGGGTTGATATTCCCCAGGAAGCATTTCTGGCAGTTTTAAAGAAATAAAACTAAAAGAAATTTCGCCATGGCGAAATTTCTTTTAGTTAATACTCCCCTATTTAGTAATGTTTCTAACGAGGTCAAGAGAGCTTGCTTTTGAAAATAAAAAATGATAAAATAATAAAAGTTAATCCTTATAAAAAATACCCCCTCTAACTCTCCCTACAAGCCCCATAAGGGGCAAGCCCTTTATAGGGCAAGGGGGGAACCAATTATTCCTCGAGAGTTAAATGGGGTAGCAATCCAAAAACCATGGAACTAAATTCTAAAAAACTAATCATCACCACTATTATCGTCAGCTTTCTCGTCTCATCGTTGGTCGGAGCAACTTTTGGATTTATTGGCGGGGGCTTGGCAAGCGGTTTTGTCGAACCTTTTCTCAAAGGACAAATCCCGGAAAAATTTGTCAAGGGATGGAAAAATATTCCTTTTCCAACCCCTGAGGAAAAAATTAAAGTGGTTGAAGAAGATTCAGCGGTAATTGAAGCGGTAAAAAAGGTAAGTCCAGCAGTCGTCAGCATCATTATTACCAAAGATCTGCCGAAAATTGAAGAATACTATATTAATCCATTTGGCGATGATTTTTTTGAACAATTTTTCGGTCACGATTTTAGCATTCCCCGGTATCGCCAACACGGCACCGAGAAAAAAGAAATTGGCGGTGGAACTGGTTTTATCATTTCATCTGACGGATTAATCTTGACTAACCGGCATGTGGTCTCAGACACTGAAGCAGAATATACGGTTTTAACAAATGATGGAGAAAAATACAAAGCCAGAGTTTTAGCCAGAGATTCGGTAAATGATATTGCAGTTTTGAAAATCGAAAAAGATAATCTTCCGAAAGTGGAATTCGGCGATTCAGACACTCTTCAAATCGGACAAGGAGCCATTACAATTGGCAACGCTTTGGGAGAATTCAGAAATACTGTAAGTGCTGGAGTAATTTCCGGACTTAAACGATCCATCACTGCTTCAGGCGGCGGAACTACTGAAGAGCTAAGCGGAATTATCCAGACAGACGCGGCAATTAATCCGGGAAATTCCGGCGGACCATTGGTTAATCTCGCCGGGCAAGTTATTGGCGTTAATGTAGCGATGGCTTCCGGCGCGGAAAATATCGGTTTTGCCATTCCAATCAATGATGTCAAAAAAGTGGTTGAAGATGTTAAAACATATGGAAAAATTATTCGCCCTTTCTTGGGTGTTCGCTATGTGATCATCAACAAATCTATTCAAGAAAAAAATAATCTCCCGGTCGATTACGGCGCTTTGATTATCCATGGAGAGAACATTGAAGATTTGGCAATCATTCCCGGCAGCGCCGCCGACAAAGCCGGGCTTGTTGAAAATGATATAATATTAGAAATAAACGGCGAAAAAATAGATCAAAAAAACACTTTAAATAAATTGATTTTGAAATATAAACCGGGAGATGAAATAGAATTGAAAGTTTTACATAGAGGAGAGGAGAAAATTGTTAAAGTGAAGCTGGAAGAGAAAAAATAATTGTAATTTTACTTTTAGAAATTTATTTAATGTAATTAATTACGGATGTAATTCCAATATTCTATAATATTTTTGGCATAAACATAGAAATAGTTTTTCTAGTTATTTTAATTGCCTTTGGAATAATCTTAATAAAAAACAAAAATATCCTAAAAATAGACAGGAGAAAAATTGCTTTATTTTTAATTTTATTTATTTTATTTTCCTATATGCCAATTTTATAGGTGACTTTTGAGGGCAACTTTTCTCTTTTGGAAATTATAGGAAAAGTCATCAAAAATGATGCTGACCAACTTGTTTTTATGGATATTGGTTCTTTGATAATCTCTCTACCTTTATTGCTTACTGTTTCTTATCTACTCTCTTACTTAACAATTTTTACTTATTCTAAATTCAAAAACCAAAAATAAACAAAAACCAAAATAAGTAAAAACAGCTCTGTTTCGTTTCTGCGAGTTATAAACCCGCAGAAAATTCTCGTTAAAAGTTTTAACTTTCTAAAAACCAGTTACAAACTGACAACGAGAATATGTTTCAAGCTACAAACTTGAAACAACAAGAAATTCAGAAGCTATAAAACTTTTAACTTTTGATTTGTATTTTTGAACTTTGATTTTTGATTTTTAAAAATATGCAAATAGATAAATTTACAACTAAAGCCCAAGAGGCACTGCTTAGAACTCAAAGCATTGCTTCTCAAAACAGCCAGCAGATTGATACTCTTCATTTGGCACTCTCGCTTATAAGCCAAAAAGAAGGAACTCCTTTTATGGTGCTTCAAAAAATGGAGGCAGACATTGCCGCATTAGAGAAAAAACTTACCGAAGAAATACAAAGACTTCCAAAAGTATCTGGACTTCAATCAACGAAAGAACAACTGCAGCCAACCCAGGAATTAGGAATGATTATCAATGAAGCGCGTGAACAGGCAATAAGAATGCAGGATGAATATATCTCCACTGAACATTTGCTTTTGGCGATTCTCCAAATTGACGGGAAAGTAAAACAAATTTTTAATTCTCTAAATTTAACCTATGAAGCTGTCCTGAAAATTTTAGCTGAAATAAGAGGCGCTCAAAGAGTAACCGGCCCAGAACCAGAAACAAAATATCAGGTGCTTCAAAAATATGCCAGAAATTTAACAGAATTGGCGAGAACCGGCAAATTAGATCCTGTAATTGGACGAGATGACGAAATTCGCCGAATAATGCAGGTGCTTTCAAGGCGAACTAAAAACAACCCGGTATTAATCGGAGAAGCCGGAACTGGAAAAACAGCCATTATAGAAGGGCTCGCTCAAAGAATTGTTGCCGGAGACGTTCCAGAATCACTTAAAGATAAAGAGGTAGTTGCTTTAGATTTAGGATCCCTTCTTGCTGGAAGCAAATTTCGCGGAGAGTTTGAGAATAGAATAAAAGCTGTGCTTAAAGAAATAGAAGCAAAACGCGGCAAAATTATTCTTTTTATTGACGAACTTCACACACTCGTCGGCGCTGGAGGAGCTGAAGGAGCCGTTGATGCTTCTAATATGCTCAAACCGGCATTAGCTCGAGGAGAGCTTCATTGTATTGGAGCAACAACTCTCAAAGAATACCAAAAATATATTGAACGTGATCCGGCTTTAGAACGAAGATTTCAGCCGGTTTATGTCGCCGAACCTTCCCCAGAAGACACAATTTCCATTCTCAGAGGCATTAAAGAAAAATATGAAATTTTTCACGGTGTTCATATTACTGATTCAGCCCTTATCGCCGCAGTAACTTTATCGCAACGTTATATTCCAGATAGATTTTTACCGGATAAAGCTATAGATTTAATCGATGAAGCAACCTCTGCTTTAAGAATGGAAATTGACAGTATGCCTGAAGAGCTTGATAAAATGAGACATGAAACACTTACTCTTGAGATAGAAAAACGGGCCTTAGCAAAAGAAAAAGATAAAAATTCTAAAGAAAGACTTAAAAAAATAGAAAAGAGGCTATCTAATTTAAAAGAAAAAAGAGGCGTCTTAGAAGAACAATGGAGACAAGAAAAAGATGCTATCACTCAAATCCGCCAGACAAAAAAAGAAATTGATCAGGCAAAAGGAGAAGCAGAAATTGCTGAACGTCAAACCAATCTTGAAAAAGTAGCTGAAATCCGCTATGGCAAAATTCCAGAATTAGAAAAAAAAGTTGAAGTATTGCAAAAAAAATTAAATAAAATTCGCCAAGTCCATCAGGTTCTTAAAGAAGAAGTTACCGAGGAAGATATAGCTGAGGTTGTTTCACGCTGGACCGGCATTCCAGTAACCAGAATGCTTGAAGGTGAAATGGTCAAACTTTCTAGAATGGAAAAGGAGATAGCCAAAAGAATTGTTGATCAGACTCAAGCTATTGAAGCGGTTGCCAATGCCATTAGGCGGGCCCGCGCTGGAATTGCCGAGCCAGACAAACCAATCGCCTCTTTTATCTTTATGGGACCGACTGGTGTCGGAAAAACAGAACTAGTTAAGGCACTGGCTGAATTCATGTTTAATGACGAAGATGCTATTGTTCGCCTTGATATGAGTGAATATATGGAAAAGCATACTGTTGCGCGAATGATCGGTTCCCCTCCCGGATACATCGGTTATGAAGAAGGCGGACAATTAACCGAGAAAGTTCGACGCCGACCATATTCCATTGTTCTTTTTGATGAAATTGAAAAAGCCCATCCTGATATCTTTAATATTTTACTTCAAATTCTTGATGATGGACGTCTCACTGATGCCAAAGGAAGAATAGTCAATTTTAAAAATACAATTGTGGTTATGACTTCAAATATCGGCAATGAAATTATCCGTGAGTATGTTGCCTTTGGCTTTGCTGATCGGAAAAATTCTAAAATTAAAAATGAGAAAGAAATGCAAAATAAAGTAAGGACAGCGCTTAAAGAACATTTCAAACCGGAATTTCTAAACAGAATTGATGAGATAATTGTCTTCAATAATCTCACTAAAGAAGAAACCTTAAAAATTGTTAGCCTTCAGCTTGAAAAAGTAGCTAAACGTCTTAGGAATAAAAAAATTAAAATCAGCGCAACAAAAGAAGCAAAAGAACTTTTGGCTAAAAAGGGATTTGATTCATTTTACGGCGCCAGGCCCCTTAGGCGAACTATTCAAACATTAGTTTTGAATAAACTGGCAAATGAAATTATCAAAGGAAAAATCAAGCCAGAAGACAAAGTTGTTATTGATGTTGATACAAAAGGAGAAAAGATTATTTTCAAGTAAGCTGATGAAGTAACCAGAACAGTGAATGTCATCGTCTCCGGCGGCGGAGAAATAATGTACACTTATTCCACCTCGATTGACTTCCGGCGTTCTTTAAAAAAAATCGTCAATACTCTAATAAAAGAAATTATTGTTATTGCCAATACCGGCGTTGGCCGGCTTAATCCCAAAGACATTGACAATGACTTTACCGGTTGAATATCTTGCTTTAATCTTGTCAACCTTAACGGGAAAGTTATGACAGCACTACCGAAACGGCCATTTGGAAAATTCCGGTCCTTGATTACGCCAAAGAATATTTTCTTGAAATAGAATTACTGCCTTTTAAAATTTAAGAGCGGAAAAGATATCATTACTTCACTCAAATATTTCACTATCAATTATCAATACAGAAATTTCCACCTCTGTTGCTGAAATAATCAAACTAGCAATTTCAAAAGATGAATCTCAAGAAGAAAATATTTCCGTAAGTGAGACAACCGAAAAAGACGAAATAGCTGGAATAGCTACTGAACATTCTATAACTGAATCTTCCTCCAAGTAAGAAACTGCTTCCGGAGAAAGTACATCTTTTGAAACAGAAAAAGAAAGAGCAGCTGCGGCCAAAGAAAGCAATGATATTGCTATAACAGAAAAAACAAAAGAATCTAATTTGTAAGAAATTGATCCAAGCGGCAAAGATTCAAAAATTAACGGCTCAAGCCAGAAAGTATCGAACCAGCAAGAAAGCAAAGCAAGAGAAACAGAAACCAATGAAGAAATTTTAGAAATAGAAAATAAACAGGTCGAAGAAAAAATTAAGAATATTAGAGAAATTATTCAAGGATTTATCTCTGGTTATTGGTAGCTGGGAGTATTGGTTATTGACTTTATTTTCTTGGGTTATTATTATTTAGCCAAAGGACGAAAAGAAAAATCAGGGGACTAAAATAACAATATAACTAAACTTAGAAATGAAAAGAGAAATTGATCTTTTGATTCCAGTTTTTATATTTTTTCTTGGCTGTGAATTGTTACTTGAAGAATTTCCTTCTTGGTTAATTTCGGCTGTTTTTTTTATTGCTGGTTTTAGTATTCTAAAAACGGTTAGATATAATCTACTCCTTGGAAGCTTGCCTTTTCTCCTTCTTGGCGGAATAGCAATTTCTTTTCCATTTACCAATGAGAGAATTCAACAAATTTGGATTATTTTTTCTCTTGTTCTATTGTATTTAGCCTTGTCCAGCGCCAAAGGCTTTATTTATTTTTCTAAACAGAAAAATTTATCTAACACTTCAGAAAAATCCGGCGAAATTGATTGCTTAAAAATAAATCAGGCTATTTCTTTTATAACTTTTTTTCTGTGGACTTCTGGAATTAGTAAAGCTTACCTGAATTTTAATATTTCTGTTTCTTTGGCAATGACTCTGCTTTTTGTTGTAATTGTCCTTATTTTCCATCAGTCATCAAAAATATCCAACCATGAATTTCCTCATCTCTTGTTTTATTCTCTTGTTATTGGATTTATGATGACTGAACTGGCTTGGACTCTCTCTTTCTGGCCGTTAGAACATTTCTCAATCGGAGCAACACTTCTAGTGATCTACTGGTTCTGGTGGGATATACTCGGACGCTCTTTTAAAGAAAAATTAAACAAAAAAATAATTTTTAAAGATCTAATTTTCGGAGCTCTCGGCATCGGCTTAATACTTCTGTCAACAAAATGGTTGCCGTGCTAAAAAACGTCATTGTAAGAAGTAACTAAAAGGAACGACGAAGCAACCCCGTTATTCGGCCCTTATAGTTGCTCTTTGTGGAGCCCGGATTATTATGGACGACATTAAAATAAAATCCATCAGAAATCATCAAAATGTAAATCTTGCAGAAGAAAATTCACCTCCTGAAAAACCATACAAACCAAAAAGGCTAAAAAAATTCTTTAGGTTTATTTTTTTAACTCTTTTTATCTTTATTATTGGAGGCATTGCCGGAATTTTTGCTGAAAGAATTTTTCTGCCATATCTCGCTACTATTCCCTTTTTTAATAAATATGAATTTGTCAAAAAAGCAGTAGAACAGACGGTTATTATTAATAAAACAGAGGAGATAAATATTTCTGAAGATTTAGCTTTGGTTGAAGCCATTAAAAAAATCAAGCCGGCTTTGGTTAAGATAGATATCTTTTATCTAACCCAATCAACCAAAGGAAAAATTAAAACTAAAAAATTAGAGCCACGTTTGGCAGAATCAACTACCGGCTCTATTTTAACCAGTGATGGATTGATTATAACCAGGCCTTCCTTCTATTCAGCCGAAGAAATATTAGGTAAAAATTCACTGAAAGGAATTTCTTATAGAATAACTCTTCCAGATGGCCGGGAATTCCAGATTTCGGATGAAAATGTGATCAAATATAGCTTTCAAGTTTCAACTCGCGATCCAAAATCCAAGCTTATTATTCTAAAAATTAAAGCGACTAATTTGCCGGTGGTAAGTCTTGCCGATTCTGATCTGCTTGAGCTAGGTCAGCGAGTGGGAATAGTTGGGGAAAAAATCACTACCGGGATTATTTCTGATTTTAAAACAGGAACATATCGCGATACTTCCATACCCAAAGAAATGTCAAAATCTCAAAATTGGAATCTAATTAATATTAATACTCCTCTTGACGAAAATTTTTCCGGAGCGCCGGTTATTAACTTAAAAGGAGAAATAATCGGCATCAATGCAATCGAAAAAAAGGGGGAAGAATTTAAAAGCCTAGTCATCCCAATTAATGATATAAAATCATTTATTGATTGGGAAATAAAAAAACAGCAATAAAAAGGCGGGTTTAAAACCCGCTTCACTGTAGTTATTCCCTTTTTATTTAGAAAAAAAATAGCCAAAGAAAAAAGATGAGTGATTTTTTGGGAAGGGAATTGTTTTTGGGGGTTGTTTTTTATTTGTTTTTTGTTGGGGAGAAGTTTTTAATCTCTAATAAGTTTTAAAGATTAAGAATTTCTCCCCAACACCCACTTACAATTCTTCACTCATCTTGCCTATATCTTACTCCCATTTAAAATCCTTGTCAAG
>Ga0190360_1000274_pt1 | contig 29197 bp, 54 predicted proteins | sample 48721834_MG_FD_161271 | JGI IMG/M metagenome (GOLD analysis project Ga0190360, IMG submission 161271) | Hydrothermal vent microbial mat bacterial communities from Southern Trench, Guaymas Basin, Mexico - 4872-18-3-4_MG | ecosystem: Environmental > Aquatic > Marine > Hydrothermal vents >...
TTAATAGCAAGCATTATCAAAAAAATAAAAAAAAAAATCCTACAAACACAAAGGTCAAAAATCCCACTAATAGAAATCGAAAAAGAAATACTATATAATAGAAACACCCTGAGGTCAACAATAAACCAACTAACACACATACAAATCCTAACCAAAGAAAACAAACCACCAACCACACAACAAAACCCAAAAAAAAGAAAATATGAATTAAGAAAAAAAAGAATTGTAATATCATTAAACACAAAAAACCCATACTACCCATACTTCATAACAAGATTAAAACAAATAATCAACAAAATACGAACACAACAAAAATAATAAAACATGAAAATGAACCAATACGAAAAATTCATAGAAAAACTCGGAATCGAAGCAAGTATAACCATACACATCCTACTACAACAATACCTGCGAGGACAAACAGACCTATTCGTAACAGACATAGAAAAAGAATTCCTAAAAAGAACACAAAAAATAAGAAACCAAATCATAATCCCACAAAGAATAAGATACATATTAACACAACTACAACAATTCCAAATAATAGAAATATACCACAAAACCTATAACGAAAAAAAAGGAAACACAATCTACACCAGAGGAAAAAAAACCATCAAAATACTACCACAAATAACCAAAGAAACAAAACTACTACAAAAAGCAGAAGAAATAATAGAACACGCACACAAACCACACCTATACCAAGAAAAAAACATAAAAAACTTTTTCAAAAACATAATAAGGTGAAAAAAAATGGAAGAAAAAATAGACGAAATAGAAAACCTAAAAATTTACGAAAAAGAAGAAGAAAAAGACCTAATAATAGAATCACTGAAAACAAAACTAGAAGACGCAAAACAAAAAATAAACAGAGCCAAACAAAAAATCACAAAACTAAAACTAGCACTAATAAAACACCAAATAAGCTACGAAAAACTAATCAACACCATCAACGACATAAACGAATACTTCCAAAACCCATACGAAACAGGAATAGAAACAAAACCAGACCCAAACACCGAAAAACTAAACCAAATACTAAAAGAAGAAAAAAAAGAAAACGAATAAAAAAAATGCAATTACTCAAAAGAAACATCACATACAAAGAAAAAACCGAAACACACAACACCATAAGAATAGACATCATCGACGCTAAAAGAATATCACTAAGATTCCCAACCAAAAACACCAACAAAACCACCCAAGACATCATAATCAACCTAACCACAGAAGAAACAAACAAACTAAAAAAAATAATCAACACACTACCCTAATTTCACATTCAACAAACGAATATATAGAGAAGAAAAAAGAAAAACGAAAAATGAGATATTTCAGTATGTTTTCAGGAATAGGTGGCTTTGAATATGGAATACAACAAGCACTACCAAAAGCAGAACGTGTCGGATACTCAGAAATTGACAAATACGCAATCAAGATTTACGAAAAACACTTCCCAAAACACAAAAACTACGGAGACGCAACAAAAATTAATCCAAGAGAACTTCCAAACTTTGATTTGCTCTGTGCGGGATTTCCTTGCCAAGCATTCAGCATCGCTGGAAAAAGAAGAGGTTTCGAAGATACCAGAGGCACATTGTTTTTTGAAATTGTAAGAATACTTAAAACTAAAAGACCTAAAATTATACTCCTTGAAAATGTTAAAGGGCTACTCAGTAACCAAAAAGGGCAAACTTTCGCCACAATCATTCAAACGCTTTCAGAGTTGGGGTATGACCTTCAATGGATGGTGCTTAACAGCAAGTTTTTCGGAGTACCCCAAAACAGGGAGCGGGTGTTCATTATCGGAAATATTAGAGAAGAACCCAGACCAGAAATACTACCTTTCGAAAAAAATACAAGAGAGATTCAGGAAATACCCTATGAAACGAATGACAGCAAACCAGAAATAGGTCAAGCAAGAAGAGTTTATGGAACTAAAGGAGTATCTCCTCCTTTAAACATTGGTTGGAGACCTATTATTAGTCCTACAATCACAACCGAAAACGCACACACATATGGGACTACAGTAACTTGTGGTTAAACATTGGCTATTGCGAGATGCTTGGATGCTAATATGTGAAAAGGAACAACACCAAAATCGTATTTCGAGAAAAAACAAAGAAACATAATATTCGATGATTATAATTCAAAATTTACAGAAACTGTTGGTGCTGTGAGACAAACATTCAACAACAAAGCGATGGGGAACGGTGTTAAGATATTTGACGGCAGGTTAAGAAGATTAACTCCTATTGAATGTGAGAGATTACAAGGTTTTCCTAATGGTTGGACTGAAGGAATATCCGACACCCAAAGATACAAATGCTTAGGAAATGCTGTGACTACCAATGTAATTAAAGCTTTAATTAAAAAAATATTTGGAACACAAAGAAGGAGAATGAAAGGATGAAGCTAATTAATTACGAAATACCTTTGTGGATAAAATATAAAGGGGGTAAGAAGGATGAATGAGAAAGAAAAAAAGGATTTTGTTTCTTTGTTGGAAATAGATGGTCGGTTTATTAATAATATTGAAATAGACTTACTTAATAACAGGGTTTTTGGAGAGAAATTTGGGAGAGGAGATAATGAGCAAGTGTATATTAAATATGAGACTGCTAAGAAACTGATTTTAAAATATGTTAATAAATACAAATCATTAATAAATACAAATCTGAAGGAGGTCTGATGAAGGATGAGTGAGAAGCAAAAAAAAAGAAAACAATAAGAAAAAAGAAATGAGAGGGGAGAAGGGAAAATGAAAAAGCATGATATGTGGTGCGATATTTGTAAGAAAATGATTCCAAAAGATAAAGTTGAACAACATTTCGATAAGCATCTCAAAAAAGACGATTTGAGAAGATATTGTATTTATAAAGAAAAGAGAAGATGAAGGAGGGGATGAGAGAATGAGAGAAGAACGAAGTCTTCCAGGACTAAGAGGTATAATCATAGAAAAAGACCATATCATACTCTGCGGAGTATGCAAAGCCAAAGACCTCAAAAAAAAAAATGAGTAATAAAAAATTTAGATTAGGAAGGTGATGTTGGTGTGGTTTATTATATGAGAACCAATATGGTGTTTGTATAGAACACGAAGATGATGTTGTTAAATGTTTTGCGTGGTGAAAATGGTCGATGTTGTTAAGCCTTTGGATTTGGATGGGGGAGAATTAATTAAGAAATTTAGTTATGATGAAGATTTGAATTTAGCTCCTTTAGCAGAGAATATTGGGCTAGCTTTCAATAATACTATGAGAGAGTTAATCTATGAAATTAAACAACGCATTAGGTCTGCTTGTTTGTTTTATTTGAAGTATAAGGATAAACCTGAATTATTGGTAAAGGAGCGTCCTGATAAGGCAATGATAGAAATAGATTATGATACTGCTGAAGATATTATAAAGGAAATTCATAGGATTATTGAGAGGTATGGGAAGGTTGAAGCTCAAGCAACAATAAGGCTAAAAATAATAGAATATAATGAGTGGTTGTTCAGGCTTAGTTTCAAAGATGTTTTAGGAGGTGTTGATAGACGATGATAAGGAAATGGGTGAAGATTCTTCCGTATTGGGTGGTAATGTTTTTTGTGAAAAAATTTTCACCACACCTTGGAAAACTTAATAATGATGTTGTTTATTTGTGGCGTATTGATAAGGGAGAATTTCTTGTGTTTAGTAAAATGAATTATGAGATACTTCAAGAGAGGGAAATGAGAAAAAAGAAGAAGAAAGTAAATAAGAAATTTAAGAGGATAATGAAAGAAATATCTAAGGATTATGACTTAGACAAAACATTAAAAGAATACTACGAGCAACAAATAAAAGATATAGAAAATGAGTGAGAAAGAGTTTAGAAAACAAAATAAGGATATATTTATACCCGAGGATTTTACCCAGGTGCTTAGGGAGTATGCTAATCTACCAATGTATCTGAGAAGGTATTGTGTTTATAAAGAAAGGAGAAGATGAAGGAGGGGATGAGAGAATGAGTGTGTTCAAATTCGGTTATGATAAGTCACAGCAAGAGATTATATTAAACAGGGTTGAATCTTTGCTTTTTAAATTAATAATTTTTTTGTTTGTGTTCGTGTTCATAAAATAAGAGGGTATGAAAGAAGAAAGTAAAAAGTGCCCTATAATTAAGGAAACTAGTAAGAAAATGAAAAAAAGAAAAGAGAAGGTGAATGAAGAACGAAAGAAAGGTGAGAGTATGAATGAACTTGAAGTTAAACATCGTTGTGCTCATTGTGGTAAGCCAAATCCAACCTACTGTATTGATTCTCTTTACTGCTGTTCGGAATGCAAAAAGGATTTAAATTATTATATCGTATTTGACGATGATTATGGTCAGGTAGTAAGAAATACCAGACTTTTAACAAAAAAATCAGCAGAAGAAAGTCTTAAAAGAATATTTGAGTCTGCAAGCGTATTGATTCATCAGAACATAAGAATTATTACAAAAGAAGAGTATGAAAAGTTGAAGTTATTAAGAAAAATCTTTTATCTTAAAAAAGATATTAAACTAACAGAGAAAAGACTAAAAGAAGACAAAGAAAAATTAATTAAATTACAAAAACTTATACAAGAGGCAAACAAAAATAAGAAAAAAGCCCTTTAGGTCAACAGAAATTTAAAAAATGAAAAGGACTTTAAACAAAACAATCATCGTATTTACCTCAGCAATATTTGTTATTATACTAATATTAATAGGCATTATACTTATACAAAAATTCTACTGCAAACATTGGGGCGATAGGTATTCTCTTAACAGCCCATGTCACGACCCAAATTACAGATGCCAAATTGAATGCTCAAATTACGGTTTAAATTTTACTGGAGAAATAAATGGTTGTATGTGTGACTGCGGAAACGCCTCTGTAAGTGTTTGTAGCGGGTTCATTTCATATAAATAAGACAGTGAAACCATGAAAACCAACAACGAAATCAAGTACGGCGTATGCAAAGCCAAAGACCTAAAAAGAAAATGAGTAATAAAAAATTTAAATTAGGAAGAAAAAAATTTTTCGAGGATATAAATAGGTATTTGTTTAGGGTTATTGCTGTTAAGGATTTTGGTGATGTTAAGAAAGGCGATGTTGGTGGGTGGATAGAAAAAGAAAGCAATTTAAGCCAAAGTGGTGATGCCAGGGTTTATGGCAATGCCAGGGTTTATGGCAATGCCAGGGTTTCTGGTGATGCCAGGGTTTATGATAATGCCTGTGTTTATGGTGATGCCTGTGTTTTTGGTGATGCCAGGGTTTATGGCAATGCCAGGGTTTATGGTGATGCCTGTGTTTATGATAATGCCAGGGTTTATGGTGATGCCTGGGTTTATGGCGATGCTTGGGTTTATGGTGATGCCAAAGTTTGTGAGGAGCAGTGGGTTAACACAGGTTACGTTAACAAATCACTAACGAGTAAAAAATATTCTTTTATTGCTCAAATAGGGATTATGCCAAAAAAGGAAGGGAACATCTTATATAAGAAAGTGTATAAGATTAAGAAAGGTGTTTATAGAAGTGTTTACGACGAGAATTTCATTTATAAAGATGGGAAAATAAGCAGAGTAAAGAACCCAGACAAAGCACATGTTGGTTGTTCAACAGGGATTCATCTATCACGCTTATTATATTGGGATGAAGGCGATACTTGGATTGCTTGTGAGTTTGATTGGAAAGATGTTATAACTGTTCAGCAAGGTAAGGTTAGAGTAAAGAAATGTAAAGTGCTTGGCGAGGTAAAACCAAAATGAAACTTATTAAGAAGTTTAAAACATTCTCATGCTACCTAGACCCAATAAGCATGTTCAGAAGCTACGACTACCTCATAGCCAAATGCAACAAATGCGGAAAAGAAGTAGGAAGCATGATTAACAACCTACCAGCACCAGAAACACCAACCTGCCCAAGATGCGGACAAAAATTCGAAAAATACTACGAAGAACGCATAGACAAAGAAGGAAAAAAATACCAACAACTAATAAATGTGATATTATGAAAGTTAAATTAAAAAAAGCCAAATGGGATGATTTGAAAGTAGGAGACACGGTTATTTTTAAGGATGGTAATGTTGGTATTGTAGCAAACAAGGGAAAAACTTTAATTCACAAACATGAATATATAGAAATAGAGTATTTAGCAGAAACACTTTATGGTGTAAATCTATTTAAACAAAAATATTTGAGATGTGATTATCCTAACTTACCTTTTTTTAGGATTATTATTAAATAAAACGAAAAATCAAGATAAGAAAAAAAGAAAAGGGGAATAGAGAATGAGTGAGAAAAAGATTTTTAGGAAGCAGAAGCAACTGGGTTTCGTGGAGGAGGATTATTTTGTTTTAAATTGTCCTGAGTGTTGGAGAGGAGGGAAGCTGTCAAGAAACCTTTTCTACACATACATAACTATGAGCAAAGGCGTGAAGTACTTATACTTAGTATGCAAGAATTGCCAAGCCACCTTCACGGCGAGTATTAAGAACTTCCAAACAGGATTCCGAGAAGTTAAAGCCCCAAAAAAAAAGAAACAATAAGAAAAAAGAGAAGGTGAAGGAGGGATGAAGAATGAGTGAAAGAGAAAAAACATATAAAAATTCAGAAGTGTGTCAGAAATGTGCGAATTGTTGTAAATCTTGGTGGATTTATACTGATTTAAAAGATGATGCTATAAGAGCATCTTGGTTAGATACAGATAAAATATCTGTTGTTAAAGTTAAGGAAGGATTATGGAAGATTATTGTTAATATTCCTTGTAAGCAATTAGAATTCAGAGATGGTAAATATTGGTGTAAAGTTTACAATTCACCAAATAGACCCGCCTTTTGTGAAACATATCCAATAAATTTTAAGGGTGAAGATAAAGAGGTTATAAAAGAAGAAAGTAAAAAGTGCCCTATAATTAAGGAGGTAGTAGAAAATGGACATGTTGGTAACAACACCACTGAGTGAGATAGATACTTCAAGAAAAGAAGGGGAAATGGTTGAAGCAGAAGGAGGTTATTGGTTCAGGACATTCAGATTTAGACCGAAGGTAGAGGTTGGTGATAAAATATTTTTTGTTGAAGCGGGATTAATCAAGGGATACGGGATAATTTTTGAGATTTCACCAACAGAAGGCGAAGAGTGTGAAGTGACTGGTAGGGTTTGGAAAGGAAAGTGGGTTGTTAAATATAATGATTGGCATTGGCTTAAAAATCCGATTCCATTCAAAGGTTTTCAAGGCATCAGGTATATTAACCGATTACCAGAATTAAAATCACTTCTTTTCACAGATAAAAGTGGATAATAGGTGTTTTTGAAGAATGAATAAGGCAACATCAACGGATTTTTTGAGTACTGTAGGTAAGATGGGTAATGATTTGATAATTAAAATCCCCCCTCGACTATATAATACATTTAAGAGGTTTTGTACTGTAAAAGTAGTGTTATTAGAAAGCGAGTCTAAGAAAAAGAACGATAGGCGATGGAATAAGAGAAGAATAAATAAGGGTGATATATAAATTGATAGTAGAAAAAGAAGGAAAAAATATTAAGGAAATAAGAAGAAAAGTTTTAGATGAATTAAAAAGGATAGATGAAAATATAGCAAGAGATGAGTTTGTTAAAGGACTGTTAGAGTTAGTGAGAATGCCTATTACTGACTTGTTAAGCATAAAAGATTTTTTTAAATACTTAATAAGTGAGAACGAGGATAAATGTTTCATAACCAGTAAGAACTCTATTGTTGCTAAGCACAAAGATACTCTTAAAAAAATTCATAACTGCCGAATACTAACCACCAACTAAAACAAAATGACATCAACAATAACAGAATTCGTAATAGGCATAATAACAGGAATAATAATATTCATAATAATAAGACGCATACTCAAACCCATCATAAAAAAAACCAAACAAAGGTGATTCAAATGATAAGCACAACACAACAATTCAACCAAACACTATGGCTAATCCTCACAACACAAATAATCATAATAACACTACTACTAATACTACTAATCAAATACCTACTCAAAAAAAAGAAAGAAGAACCAAACGAAAAAACAATCAAAAAAATAATCGAAAAAACATGAGAACAAAAAAAACAAAACCAAGAAAATGCATGCTCTGCGGAGAGCCATGCAAAGCATTCCTATGCACAAAATGTCACAAGAAACAAAAGAAACACTAAACCAAGAAAAAATACCCAGAACACCCAACGGACAAATAGAACTACAATACATCACCTACGGGAACAAAAAAAACATTGAACCAGACATAAACGAATTCATATGCACAGGACTAATAGGACACGACAAATACCCCTATGTAACCACACAATACTGCGAAGACAAAGCCATGAACACAGGATGCAAAGAAATAGAAAACTGCGAAGATTACAAAAAACAAAAAGAACTACAAAAAAAACACCCAGAAATCAACTGGGAACAACCCGACAAAAACAAACCAGAAGAAATAACTAGGATAAGAATGATAAAAAAAGGAGCAATAATACTACCAGAAACAAAAAAATGAAAGAAACAAAAAAAGAAAAACAATACATCTGCATAATCTGTGGGAAAAGAAAAAACAAAGAAGAAATGCAAAAAATCAAAACACCCACCCTAGGAGTATGCAAACTATGCGACACAACATGGTGCGAAAAAAAATAATTCATAAAAAATACTGGGAAGAAATAATAATAAACACATACCTAAGCATACCAATGATAATAATAATACTCAGAACCCAAACAGAACTAATCAACTACCTCCTACAAAACAACCTAACCACAGGAATAATACTATTCACAACAAGCACAATCATAATCACAACCGCATACCTAACAACACTATCCTTTTTCAAAATACAAGAAAAAGCCATGCAAAAACAACAATTAACCCACCACCAAAACACATAAACAAAGAAAAAAAAATGAAGAAAAATGACACACTCCCAAATAAATCACGCTGAAGCGTGGGTTTTAGTTTTACCCAATCTTTTGGCTATTAAAAAGTTAAGAGATTATTGTCAAGAAATTATAAAGAAATATCCAAAATATTTTGAGAAAGTTGGTGAACCAATCAATAAAGAAAGGAGGATTAAGAATGCGAGAACTTAAAGAAGGTTTAATACTATGGAGAGTAGTTTATCTATTGGGAGAAAGACAAATTGAATGTTATAAATTGATTAAAGAGTTGAAAACAAGATGGAGATGTAAATATTGGGTTAATGGAAAATATAGGGGTGAGATTGGCATAGAGAAGCATAAATTAAAAGACAAATATGTAACTAAACAAACACGCCGAGAAGCTATCCAATCTGCAATTGAGAGGAACAGGAACAAGTTAAAAGAATACGAAGAAACAATCCCATTAATCAAGAAAGAGATTGAAGAGCTTGAAATATTATTACAAAAAGATACAGGAGGTGAAGGGCAATTCCTCTCAACCCTAAAGGGTTGAGTATCTTTGCCCGATTTTTATGAAACAAACAAAAATAAGAAAAGGAGACCTACTAATAATAGACTGGGAAGACGCAAAAACAATACACGAACCAACATACCTCGACGAATTACAAAAAGAAAACCTACTACCAGCAAGAACAGTAGGATACCTAATAGACCACAACAAAGAAAGAATAATACTCTGTAGCTTATTATTCCTACCAGACACACCACCCGAACAAAGAAGCTACAAAACAAACCACATAATACCACTAACACAAATAAAAAAAATAACAAAGGCGAAACAATGAAGAAAACAAAAAAAAACAAGCCAATAAGCTACGAAACACAAATAGCACAAGGAACAAACCCACTACTAAAATACCTCCAACCAAAAAAAGAAGAAAAAAAAGAGAATAACAAACACAAAACCCCTAAAAAAAAATGATGAAAGATGAATAAAACAACACTAAAAATAGAAATCACACACAACCAACCAATAAACCACGACCAAATAATCAACCAGATAAGCAAAGCAGAAATCAACTACACAACAATACTAATAAAAGAAATAAAAACAAAAAAAGAATAAAGAAAAAAAATGAGCCAAGAAGACTGCCTACAAATACTAAGAAAAAACAAAAACAAATGGCTCACAGCAAAACAAATACACCAAAAACTAAAAAAGAAAATAACACTCAGCTCAACAAGAAACAACCTCAAAGGATTAAGAAAATACAAACAAATAAAATACAAAAAAATAACAATAAAAAACAAAAAAACCAAACCCAAAAAAACAGCATACGCCTACAAAATAAAAACAAAAAAAAGAACAAAATAAAAATGGTATTCGAACCCACAGACCAAACAGACTTCATATACGACCAAATAAGAACAATAATGAACAGCATAAACGAAGACAAATACCTCAACATGCTCAACGAAACAGCACTACTACTACAAATACTAGACCAAAACTTCAAAAAACAACACAAACTAACAAAAATAGAAAAAACCATAAACAACATACTACAAGACGACACCAGAATAAGAATACTCAAACTACTACAAAGAATAAAAAACGAAACCGACACAGCCATAGAATACTACGACAAAGACATAGGACAAGACGAAAGACTATACTACCAAGAAGAATTCGAAAAAGACATGATAGAAATACAAGCACAAATACGCAAAACACTAGCCACCATAATAAAAGAAAAACTAAGCGGACAACTAGAACTATGAAATTCTATAAGACACCAATGGAATACGAACTACTAATCGCCAAAGTAAAAAAAAACCCGAGCCTACTAGAAATATTCAGACAAAAAAAAGACATAACCACACAAGTCAAACAAGACATACAACTAAGAATGCATGGAGAAATAGAAAACTTCGCAACCATATTCATAACAGGAACACAAGGCTCATTCAAAAGCTCACTCGGAATAACAATAGCAGAAGAAAACGACCCCACAGGATTCGCCCCCGACAGAATATGCTTCACATACCAAGAATTCGAAAACAAAATAAGAAACAGTAAACCAAGAGAATGGATAATGCTAGACGAAGAAATATTCCAACACGGAATAGGAGCAGGAAGAATAATCAACAGCATACAAACATTCATAGAAACACTACGACAAAGACAAAACAGCATGATAATAATAAGCCCAGAAGGAAAATACTTCCCAGAAGAAATATTCACATACACACTAGAAACCATAGACAGAAGCATAATAGGAAAATGCAAAGAAAAAAAGAAACCACACGAAATAAGAACCTGCCCCCACAAACCACACACCAACATAAAAGCCACAATAAGAGCAGGAATAAAAAAAGACAACACATACATCGGCTTCTACACAACACCAATAAAATGGAACAACCCCCTATGGAAAGAATACCAAAAGAAAAAAAACCAATTCCTAAACACAGTAATCAAACAACACTTCACCAAAATAGACTACGAAAAAATAGCCAAAAAAATACTAGAAAACCCCGAAACAAAAAAATACCGAACAACAAAACAACTCAAACTACTACTAGAAAAAAAACACCCCAACCTCACAATAGGAGAAAAAGAACTAATAATAGAAGAAATAAAAATACAAAGAAGAAAGAAAGAAGAAGAGGAGGTTGAAAATGGTAAAAGAAAAAAATGTTGAATACGACCCATCTAAAAAAATATTAATAGTAGGGGACAAGATGTACAAAATAAAGAGAGTAAAAGTTAAAAAAATAGATGGCATAGAGCACGAGGATAAAATAATATTTGAACCAGTTCAAACAAAAGAATACGAGAAAAAAATGAATGATATAATTAAATGTATAGAGAAAGCGATAACAAAAAAAGACATACTAAAAGAAATAGTAAAAAATATGTCATTAACAGAAATAGACAGAATACACAAAATTATAACGACCAAACGACCAAAAATAAAAAAACAAGAAGGATGTTTAGGCGTATTAATTGATGGAGGAAAACACAACAAAGTGTATATAGAATTATTTGATTAAAATGGATGAAAAAACAAAAAAAGAATTAATACAAAAAATAGGAATTAGAGCCTATATGATGCTAAAACCAAGTATAAACAAAGCAGAAGACGCTCCGAACACACAAGTATACCACGTAACCAACAACAAAAAAATACTAAAAAACAAAAAATCCATAGAAAAAAGAATAAAATACCTAAGCATACTAACACCAGAAGAATGGTGCAAACTAGTCTACAAGAAACTAAAAAAGAAATATGAAAAAAAGAGAGAATGAACGAGGACACAACCATAATAATACCAACAAAAAACAACCAAGAACACATAGAAAAAACAATACAACAAATATCAGAACACATGAAAAAACACATCAACATAAAACAAATAATAATAACCGATAATTGTTCAACAGATGAGACACTACCAAAAACAATACACCAAATACACCACCTAAAAAACAAAAACATACTCCTAATAACACAACCCAAACCCACCACAGAAAAAAAAACAATAATAATAGCACTAGAACAAGCAAGAACACCAATAACAATAATACTAGAACCAAACCCCAACACAAGACTACACCAAATACAACACCAAATAAAAAAACTAAGAAAAGCAGACATCATACTACCAAGCAGACACCACAAAGAAAGCAAAACCAAATTCCTAAACACAAAAGAAAAAATAATAAACAAAACCACCAACCAAATAATACGCCTAATAACAAAACTCCCCTACACCGACCTAACCAACACAAACAAAGCATTCAAAACACAAAAAACACTACAAATACTCAAAAAAACAAAAACCACACACCTATACTGGGCAGAACTAATAATGATAGCAAAGAAGAAAAAAATAAAAATCACAGAAACAAGAACACACTGGAAACAACATTATACAAATAATAAGAAAAACATAAGCTACCTACTAAACACAATAAGAGAAATTAAGAAAATAAAAAATTCTTAAAAAAAACTTTTTTCTTTACCTCTTACCAGCCCACTTCACCAGCAACACTGCTACACCAACTCCGAGCACTAAGCCAATAATAGTGGCGAGGCTTCCCATACCAACCAACACCTTTATACCAGTGTCAAAGATGGCAGGGGTAATATCCTGTTCGGTGTAAGTTGCGTTATAAGCCATGATAACACCTCCGCTTTAATTTATTCTCTTTGATTACCAATAACCTTAACAAAACATACTTAAATACTTTGCTTAAAGAAAAAACAAGAAGAACAAAGAAAAAATAAAAAAACATAAAAAAAAATATAAATAAGTAATAACAAACCCATAATAAGATGAGGAAAACAAAGAAAGAAAAAAAAGAATACACCGCCTTCTACCTCGAAACCAGCATCAAAGAAAGAATACAAAAAATAGTAGACAACCCCAACACAATGTTCGACAGCGAATCAGGATTCTACAGACACGCCGTGAAAAGAACACTCCCAGAAATAGAAAAAGAAATAAAAGAAAATGAAGAATGATAAAAACAACCTACAAACTATTCAAACCAAGCACATCACCCACAAAAAAACCCATAATAAACATATTCGAAATATTCTACCACACAATACTACCATGCATACTCACATACCTAATAATACACCTAAAACTACCAGCACTATTCATATTCCTACTCATACCCATCCTAATACGATTCAAACCAAAAAATTCATAAGAATCATAGACGAGAAAAAATGAATAAAAAAATCGAGAAACACCTAAGAAGAATAGCACAACCAGCGGTATATAAAGCAAGTCTAGGACAAATACCACACTATATATTAGACAAAATAATCGATAAATGGATAAAATTTTTAGATGTAGCCTTTAAAATAATAACAGGGATAACACTATCATTAGCGTTCTTATGGTTTTTCCCAATATATTTAGGATTAGGATACGAAAGAATGACAGTAACACTACTATTAATTATTCTAATAATAATCAAATTAGGAACTATAAGGGTTAAAGTCGAATAAAAACCAAAAAATATAAAAAACATAAAAATATGAAAAAGGATAAAAAAAAATTGAGGTGAAAAAAAGAAAAATGAAAATGAAAAAAAACAAAACAGCAACAATATTATTATTAGCCATGATGATAGCACTAATAACAACAACAACAGTATCATCAGCCCCAGATAACAAGCCAATCGCAATAGCATGTTGCAGAGCAGACCAAACCACAGGCGTATGCGACCCAGACAACCCCGTCTTCCTAAATCTTGGTGCAAACTGTCTCAAACCCAATGATTGCCATAGCTTCAAAGATTGGATAGATAATTTACAGCTTTTTCCTACGGATGGAAGCAAAAAACTACTACTAGTATCAATGGGAAACGCCACTATAATAGACACAGACTGCCTCACCGACCCTCAAAACCCAATGTTCTCAAAAGTAATTGGAAGAATAAAAACCACCTCAGCAACACCATCTAGCGTCCAGACAAAAGAAATAGTCGGTGATGACAAAGTCTCAGGGATAACCTATGACACACCAACCAACATCTCAACCAGCGAACTCAACATAACCAGAGAACCAAAAAATGTAACTATCTGGAACGGAACAGCCAATGTGACAACTGAAAAAAATGTCACATACATCAATGACTTCTTCATAGTAGAAGAAGACACTATAGCAATTAATGCAACACTCGTCCCAAGTGCAGAAGCACCCGCAACCGTAACCTTCAACACAGGTATGATAAACCAAACACCCCCAGTAATACAAAAAGACGGAGAACTATGCGACGGAGCATGCGAGAACATAACATTTAATATGAGTACAGGAGAACTCAGCTTCCACACCAATAACTTCTCAACATTCACCACAAGTGCTAACAGCAACATCTTCATGATATATCAACCAACACCAAGTTGTAGTAGCAACGACAGTAATGTATGGTTCTATGGATGCTCAGGAAGATATGGACAAGGCATAGATTTTGCTGGTCAAGACAGTGCTAATTCACCATATTATTGGGCTTTATGTACTTGGTGGCTTAACAACATTTATAGAAGCGGAAAAACAGTCTTATTTGCGGGAAATAACCAATGGTACGAAGATTTCCAAGCATGGTTAGATGTTGGTATATGTGCTCCTAATATGTTTGAAGGAGTAACTGTTCTTGGAAAGATAAAAGGACAAAGCCACCACGAAGCACTAATGGCAGGAGGAACAACCAAAGGACTAATAATAGACAGCGAATACGGAACAATAGAATATGATACAACCAGCGAAATCAACATGAGCCAAGTCCTCGACATGACAATAGACAACCTCATAGAACACGACCCATTCAGAATCGCAGACAAACTAATAATGGCAGACAGCGAACACTACCCCACACTCAACAAGAAAGCCAAAATAACCTTTAAAAATGTAGAAAGTGGGACAGTAACAATACTGAAAGACGGAAAACCATGCCCAAATAATATATGCACAGACACAACATACAACACCTACGAACAAACACTAAGCACAACAGTAACAGGGTTCAGTACCTACACTTTACAATCAGCATATACACAAGAAGACGTAACACCAGTACTATTCGACATAACAGGAAAAGTCATAGTCGGATTCGGTAGTATAACAGGGTTATTAAGCATATTACTAGGATTCGTTATTATAATACTAATATACAAAGGGTTAATAAAGAAGTGACAGAAACCTAAAAATTTTTTTTATTTATTATCCTGTTAAAAAAGATATGAAGAGAAGGTAATCAATAAATGAAACCAAAAACAATAATCATACCACTATTAATAATCCTCTTCTTAAACACAGTAAACGCAGAACTATACACACCAATAAAACAAAGAAGCATAACAATAGGAGAAAACCAAGACTACATATACATAAAAACACACAAAATCATCTACAACGACTACTTCGCACTAAGCAAACAAGAAAAAGGAGAAATACACATAGCACACAACAACAAATACGTAGCAAAGATGTTCTTAATACCAGCATTCAAACATCCAACCAACAACAAATGGTACTTATGCCCATTAAGAAACCTGAACAACATAACAACACAAAAAACAAACACCACAATATATTGGCAAGGAGACAACGAAGTAACATGTTACGAATATAACGACAGAACACAAACAGGAAACACAAACCTAGCCATACAAGGAAACATCACAATAAGCCAAGAAGGAAAAATAAAAATATCTAGTAAAATAAGAATACACGACATAACACCAACAGACACAGGATTCGGATATCTCATACTACCAACACAAACACAAAAATACAGGTACGCAAAAATAAACAACGTCTACAAAGACCTAACAGCAGAAGAAAAAAATCTCACAATAGACAAAACAATAGAATTCTTCGATAATAACCAAAACCCAATAAGACACAAATTCGACTGGACTGATATGCTCGACACAGGAAAATTCTTCATGGAAATAGGAACATTCGGAGACAATAAAGGATTACTCGTAGGAACATACGGGTACGGAGCAAACAACATAATAACAGTAGACCCAATATACATAGTCGATTACGAACCCAACCCAGCAGAACATCTCTACAAAGGAGATGTACAAACTGACAACGATAACAGTTTCCAAATCATACTAGATATAACAAACCATATGGGTGATAACCTAACAAATATAAGCTATGTGACTATAGATAGTGGAGGTGTAGGACAAGCAATAAGCGGAGCATGGTCACAAACATACAATAACACAAGCAAATGGTTTTTAAGAATATATAAGACAAACATGGGAAACAGCGGGACACCACACATATACGCATATAAAGACGACGACAACATAAGTAATAACTACTCAACTTACTCATCACCAACAGGGATTGGCTGGTACAACTATCCAGTAGATAGCCAAATGAGATACCAACACGACATACTCGGACTCAACTATACAAAACTAAGATTCTTCACGACAAGCGTGAGTAGTTGGGCAGAACTACAACTAAGAAAAGAATACAACGATACAACACCACCAACAATCTATAACTGTTGGGTAAACAACAACATCATCGGTTGTAACGGAACAGCAAGCTGGGAATGCAACATAACCGATGACCTCGATGTGAACAACGTCAACTTCACAATAAACGAGAAGAACTATACAGCAATACAGTACCACCCACACTGGTACTACAATATAACATTCAACGACACAACCGATATAAACGAAACACTTACACTCACAGACGTCTACGCATACGACATTTTCAACCAACTCAACCACACAACACTTAACCTATCAATAAATCACATATGCCAAATATATAACTGTACACCAAACTGGACACTCACATATGGAGCATGTCAAACCAACGACACAATGCTACTAACATACTACGACACAAACAACTGCAACACCACAGAAGGACTACCACCAGACAACGGAACAAGTGTTTACTGTAATTACTGCACAGAAAACCTAGTACAAAACTTAGGAGAATGCCAACCCAACGGAAAACAAACAGTAAACCACACCGACACGAATTACACAACATGCTGTTTAGTAACAGGATTACTAAGTGATTGTTCAATACTATACTACCCCTACAACGAGACAACAACACAAAACTGCACCTACTACACAACACAATTCAACTGTACATACGACCCAGAACCAGTACTAAACAAAAAAATCAACGTGATATGCACGTTACCCAACGATGATTATTGTTGTTTAGTCAACGTATACCAAAACAAAAACTTATTAGCAACAACACCAGAATACAAAAGTACAAGTAACAGCTTCCTCACACTAATAAGCGAGAAAGAAGAAAGAACATGTTTCACACCACAACAAAAACTACTCAACGCATACTACACAGAAAAAGAGTTAAGACCAAACACACTCTACACACTCGAAGTGATGTGTTCGTCAACGAATGGCACGGTGATAGTGAGTCAGCACCCGATAACACCAGTGTATCACATACCTGACTGGTTACCACATAGGTTGAAATGGTTAGGAGAGCATCCTGTATTGTTAATAGTTACATTAGTAGCGATTATATTACTGTTTTTATTCGTAGTATGGGTGGTGAAGAAGATAAGAGCAGGTTGATATGAATGAAAACTAAAACAATAATCATCCCGTTAATACTAGCATTACTAATACTACCCATAGTACTAGGAGCAGACTGGACGCAATACACATCCAGCCCAGTAAGTTGTGATATCGAGAAGGTAAGAGTAGCAGGAAGTTATGCGATGGCGTATTGTCCAACAGGAGACCATGTATTATTCTATAACGGGAGTAGTTGGAAAGAAGTAGCAAAACCAAGCACAAGCTACGACTTACAAGACTTCGATAAAGCGAGTAATGACGAATTCTACTGGTATTTTGCATCAGGTTCATATAGTTACGAGGTATATAAGTATAACACTAATAACGAAACATGGAGTTTAAGAGAAAGTGGAAGCACATCAGACACACAACTTACAGGATTAAATTCATTCGCATGTATAGAAGAAGGAAACGGATATGTAGGAGGAAGTAATGACGCAGAATGCTGGATAGCACAATCAAATGACAAGCTAAAAGGAGTAATAAACGGAAACGATATCAACATAACACCACCATATACAATAACAAAGATACAAGGAGGACTGAAAGTATGGGCGTTTACAACTACTTACAACTATATATATGAATACAACGGTGTAAGTTGGCAAAGTAGAGAACGAGCTGACCCTACTTACTCAGTATTCGACGAGATATCATCTACAGAAAAGGTAACAGCTTACGCTTACTATCTAAGAGGTTACAACATTTCATTAGGACAATTCCAAAACGACTTAGACATATCAACATGTTCAGGAACAGGGCACACTTATCACAAAGTAGTAGCAGTAGCGATACACCCAACAACAACAAAAGTATATTTCACATTACGTGATACTTATTACAATCATTACATAAACACAATATACAACACTAACTACCAACCAGACACATGTAATGTCGATACGAACACACCAAACATAATAAGAGACATCCATTTCGATAAAGACACGGGAAACGGATGGGCAGTAGGAGCGAACGGAATAATCTACGAGTATACAGGAGGAGCACCTCCTCCACCAAGCTCAGAATACGACCTCAACATATGGATAGAACCAAACCCAACAATATACGGAGACGCAGTAGAATTCCATGCAAAAGCCACACACAGCCAAAACAAACCAAGCAACATAACAATATACATCTACAAAGACTACAACCTAACAACACTCAAAAAAACAGTAACACAAAACAACATACCAAGCGGAACAGACGTAACAATGTACGAACTAACAGAAAACAGCCCGTTCTGGACAAACTACCCACCAAACCAAACATACTACTACTACGGAACAGCAGTGACAACGGATAACACAAACGCAACAGGGTCGATAATAGTGGAATGGAATATAACAGGAGAAGCAACACAAAACACAACAGTATACGAAGCCACACAATTCCTAGAAGAAACACCCACAGGATACCAAATATACACCATAACAGCACAAGGAGAAGACCACGCATACGCAGGACTAACAAGAACAAGCGACAACAAACAACACATAATGAGTTTTGACAGTAGTAATCCAACCAACATAATAGGAAGCCTAAGAAACCAAAGCCTAACAGACGACGGAGGCACAAACCCAAACATAATAACATCAATGGATGTATACTACGACAACCTCTACATAGGAACAAACGACGAACTATACATATACACCAACGCAACACAACAAGACGCCCAGAAACTAACATACCTAGACGACGAAGAACTACCAGGAGCAGACGGAGTAATAGACCTACAAGTAATCAACGACACCAAAATATGGGTGGGACAAAACGGAGGAATATTCGACGACGACGACATATACCTATACAACCAGACAGACCAAACATTCACCAAGAAAATGAACATAGACCCACTAAGAAGCCTAGAATACTACGATGAAAGCATAATAGCACATCAGGGAAGCAACCAAGAAATAGAAATATGGAACACAACCACCACAACGAAAACAGCCACGATAAACATAGGAACAATATCAGTATACGCATACAACGACCTAACAAGCATAAACAACAACACACTATACGCCATCACAAGAGAAAACCAAATCAAAAAATACGATATAACCAACAGGACAAACCCAGAAGAAAAAGCGAAATGCGAAACACCACAAGAAGAAGACATAATAAGCATAGAAGAAATACAACCAGACCAAATAATAATAGGAACATACGACACAAACAACGGGAACACATGGCTAATGATATGCGACTTCACCAACAACGAAACATACAACGTAGCAGAAGACAAGTACGAAGCACAAATACTACAAAACCTACTAGGAAGACTACCATACGAAATAGAAAAAATGAACGAACAAGGAAAATTCCACACAGCCGAAGAAACACACTACGGAATATACTACTACCAGAAAACTATAGAAGAAATATCTGTGAACAACCCACCCACAATAAACCAAGTAATAGCAACAGACACCACGCCCTGCCAGAACCAAACAATAGAATTCGAAATAATAGCAAGCGACCCAGACAACGACATAATAAGATACGAGAGCAACTGCGAAGGAGGAAGCTATAACAACAACGAATGGACAACAAGCAACACCTTCACATGCACATACCAAACCCTAGGAACAAAAAACATAAACATATGGGTGAAAGACGAACACGACGAAATCACCAGTAAAACCACAACCATAAACGTACAGAACTGCACAGCACCACACACACTACTATTCAAAGTAATAGACTACGACACAGGCAACCCCATACAAGGAGCAACAATAACAATAGAAGAAATAGGAACAAAAACCACAGATATGAACGGACACGCAGACTTCACCGTGCCAACAAACCAAGAATACCAAGTAACATGGACAGCCAACGAATACGAAACCAAAACCTACAACTTCCAACCATCACCACTAAGATACACCATCTGGCTATCCAAACTAACAGGAAACACCGTGCTAATAATACAAGCACAAGACCAAGACAACAACCCCCTAGGAGGAAGCTTCGTAACAGTAAGCAACACCATAACAGGACAAAACAAATACGGAATAACCGACGCCAACGGAAGAATAACATTCACAAACATGTTCACAGGAGAAAAACTACTAATAAGTGCCACGAACCAAGAAAAAGGATACAAAGAACCCACATACAAATACACAAGCCTCACAGAAAACGAACAAAAAACAACAACAATAACACTAACAAAAGAAGGAGTACTAGGAGAAGAACCACAACTAGTAGCAACAAACAGAGGATGCATAGACACAATACCTGGAGTAATACTATGCGGAGACCTAAGCGGACAAAACAACAGCTGTACACAAGACACAGACTGCCTAAGCGGAAGATGTATGCTAGCACTAACAACAGAAGCAAGAAAATGTGCCAAATTCAACTACACACTATGCGACGCACAAGGAATCAACAGAGGAAACATGTGCATATTCAAAAACATCACAGCAGGAATACTAAGAATGATAGGCAACCTAATACTACAAAACTTCCTATACGTCCTAATAATCCTATTCCTAATAATAACAGGACTAATAATACGACACAACCTCAAACAATAAAAAAAATGAAAAATGAGAATACCACACAAGATAAAAAAAAACAAGATAATAAAAAACAAGAAAGGAGCACTAAGCGGAATAATAAGCAGTATAGGAAACCTAATACAATCCATCTTCAGAACACTACCAAAACCAATACTATTCATACTCTTCCTCACAATCCTACTACTACTAGGACAACTAATACCAACAATATTCCAAGCATTCGGAATATTCTGCAACAGCGCAGAACAACCAGTAAACACAGGACTCAACCCCTTCTCAAACATAGCACTAATGATGGACAAACCAGACCCAGACACACTAAACCAAGAAGTGATAAAACTAAACAAAGTACTATTCCTATCCTACAATAAACACACAGACTGCTCGATAAGACTAGACAGCGGAACAATAATATTCCCAGACGGCACAAAAATAAACATAACAGAACCCACATGGTTCTACGACGGAGCATACTGCACAGACTGTCTCGAAGTAACCATTGAAAACCCGCCAGTAGGACTACTCACAGGCGTAAGCAAAGAAGCACTAGAAAACGGGATATGCTACGGCGACGTATACCCAACACCAGAAGAAGAAAAAGGCTGGTATAAAAGACAAGCATGCTCACACAAAGGAGGAGAAGAATGCGAACCACCAATAGGCTACTACTGGGACGCAGAACTAAACCTATACATATGCCAAGACGAAAGTTGCAGTGAAAAAACATCAGGAGAAGACTGGGACAACAAACTAACAGAAAAAGGAGCAACACCAATATACCCAGAAAAAGAAAAAACAGGAACAGGATACACATCATTCATATCCATAAAATGCAGAGACCTCAAACCCAGACTCGCAATATACAACATCGAAATCTTCGACTACAAAATATGGCTACTAATAATGCTAATCACAATAGGAATATGGGCACTAAAAAACTTCACAACATAAAAGAAAAAAAGAACACACAAGAAGAAGACCCAATAACAATGATACTCAACGACCTAAAAAAAATAGGCGAACAAATAAAAAAAGACTTCAAACTATAAAAAAAAAGCGATATTATAATGGCAAAAGCAAAAAGCAAAGAAGGACTAGGAAAAGGCTGGCATAAACAACCCATCAGACACAGAAATGCAAGACTATACGGTTTCGCAGGAGGAACATACAAAACACAACCAACAAGAATAATCAAAACAAAACTAAACAAACAAACAATACAAAAAGCAAAAAACAACCTCGAAAAAGACCTACTACGAGCAATACAAAAAACAAAAAATCCAGAAAAAAAAGCAATACTACAACACCTATACAAAGAACTAAGAAAAGCAGACACGCACACCAAAATACAAAGATACATAAAAGAATACGGATACGCACTAAGCACACTAGGAATGTCAATACCATTCACACTAATAAGCCCACTAATACTAGCAGGAATAATACTAGGAACGGGACTAACAAAAGAAATACCAATGAAAACAATACTGCCAAGAATAGCAATGCCATTCACAACAACAGTAATAGGAGCAGAAGCAACAAAACACAGCATAAAAACAATGAAAAAAATACACGAAGAAAAAGAAAAAATAAAGAAAAAAACAATGAAAAAACTAGAACAAACAACAAAACTACCAAAAAAAGACATAGAAAACATAGCGGAACGAATAGCAGAACAAGAAATAAGCCAAAAAACAATCACACACACCATTATCTAACCAGACACAACCCACCCCCACCCCAAACCAAACAACACAAAAAAAGAATAATAAAAAATATAAATAACCCAAAAAATAATAAAGAAAAAAAGAAGATAATAAGTGATAATAATGAAAAAAACAATAATAAACCTCTTCTTAACCACAACAATAACACTACTACTAATTCTACCAATAATACACGCACAAAACACAGACATCACCACAATAAACAAACTAACAGAAGAACACATCAAAACAAGAAACGACCTAAAACAATACTGCGACCACAAAACAGACCTAATGATAAAAACAGTAGAAACCGAAGGACAACAATTCATAGACGAAAACTTCAAAGTATTCGACAAAAGAATACACAACCTAGCAAGAGAAATGCTAATAAGATTCATAATAGCACTAGTAACAGGAATACTACTATCACAACTCCTATTCTACATCATCAAAAGAAAAATAGAGCAAAAAAAACTACCAAGAACCAGAACCCTAATATCAGACGGACTAAGACCACAAGAAGCCAAACTAACCACAACAAAATACGAAGAAAAACACAAAGAAAAAGAAGAACCACCCCTCTTCGAAGAACCCACAAACACAACACCACCACCACAAATACAAAAAGAACTAACAAAACAAGAAAAAAAACTAATAAAACAACGAGAAAAAAGACTAAAACAACTAATAAAACAACAAGAAAAAATAAAGAAAAAACACGAAAAACTAAAAAGAAAACTAAAAAAACCACAAGAACAAGAACAAAAAATAAAAGAAGAAGAACAAAAAATAAACCAAGAAATCAAAAAAATAACAACCAACCAAAATGGTACTATTTAAAAGCCAAAGCCAAAAAAACAAGACATGGATGATAATAGGAGCAATAATAATAGCACTAATAATAATAATCACCGTGTTCTTCGGAGTAAGAAACATATTCCGAATAATAATACTACTAATAGAAATATCACTATTCCTAGCATTTCTTGGAGGAATAGCCTACGCTTTCTACTACATATTCATCAAAAAACACAGGTACGACGTAACCTATGTGAATAAGAAAAAACTAATAGAAGCAGGGAAAAGAAACAAACTAGCAAACCTAAAAGGACTATACGTATCAGGAGACAAAACACATACAAGAGTATACATTGGGGACATAATAGGCTACTGCAGGATACAAGTACTAGCAAAACACACCGTCTACGAAGAAACCATAGACCCAGAAACAGGAGAAAAACAAAGAACCATGAAAATGATAAAAGACGAGAAAGGACAACTAGTACCAAAATACGAGCTAGAAAAAGAAGAACAAGACGTATTCATAGTCAGAAAAAAAGGCTTACTAGGATACCTAACAGAACCCATAGTAATAAGAGTAAGCCCAGAAGACCACGACGAACTAATAGGAGACGTCACACTATACGGGTACAGCCTAATACCAATAAGCGAATACTGGTTCTTAAACACAGACTACCTAGACGTAAGAAAAATAGACTACGCCATACTCAAAGAAGCAGAAAGAGGAATAATGTTCGAAACACTAAGAGATGTGAAAGAAGTAGTAGACAGAGCCATAGGACTAGACGCAAGACACAAAAAAGACATAGAAACCAAACACCTAGTAGAACTACCAGAACTACAAAGAATAAGCAGATAAAACCCGAACAAATGATGAAGGAAGGAGACAAATATTTCAATGAGATGGTAATAACTGAGAAAACAACAACAAAAATAATACCTTTTGAACCAGGAACAATATACCCTGAAAGAAAAAACAGGAACAAGATACACAGTATTCATCTCAATCAAATGCAGAGACTTCAAAACAAGACTTGTAATATACAACATAGAAATCTTCGACTACAAAATATGGTTACTAATAATGCTAATCACAAGAGGTGTGCAGGTACTAAAAACTAAGGGAACAAATAAAAACCAAAAAACACGTTTAAAAAGAGAATGATATATAACGCAACACATTATATAACATATGGAGGTTTAGATACAATGGAAGCTTCAACACACAGTTGGTTAGTTACGATATGTGTTTTTAGTATAATCATAGCAACCTTGTTTATTATGTCTAAAAATTTTAGAAAATTTTTACTCGGTGCAATCGTATGGACAACTATTTTATTAACATATCACCTATCAAGATGGATAGGACTATCTTCATCAAGAGGAAACACCACGCCTTTAAAATGGTGTGGCTACATAATAGGGTTCATATTAATATCAGTTATTATAGGACATTTCACGCAAAAAATAAAAAAGATAAGAGAACACAAATTTTTTAAAAAAGAAGAAGTCGAAACAGGAGGATGATAAGAAAATGATAGAAACATTAGAACAATTCAATAATACACTATGGATGATTCTCATAGGATAAATAGTGATAACAATACTACTAATAATATTGATAGTAAGACATGAAAAAGACATAGAAACCAAACACCTGGTAGAACTACCAGAACTACAAAGAATAACCAAATAAAAAAAAAGAAGAGAAGATGATAACCGAAAAAACCACAACCCAAATAATACAAACAACACCCAACCAAGAACACCCAGAAATAGACACACTACTAACCTACGAAGAACAAAACAAAATACTAGCAATCACCACGCTAATAACAAGCATAATACTACTCGCAACACTATTCATGTAAACAAAACCAAAAAAAATGAAATGCAACAAATGTAAAGCAGACATCACCATCAAAGACACAGGACAATTCATAAGCCTCAAATGTGACTGCGAAATAATACTAATATACCCAGACAAATTCATAGGAAGAAAAACCAAAGAAAAATACGACCCTAACTACAAGAAAAAATGACACTAATCAAAAGAGACAATAACGAACTAAGATACAATAGCATATGGCTACTAAGCAAAGAAGGAAATCCAGACTACTACAAACAACTAATAAGAAACGCCAAAGCCTTCTTCTACGGGATGGGAAGACCAGACCTAATAGAAGAACTAAACCAATACATAAAAACAGAAATAGAAGACACAATGGGAACAAACATCAACAACATCCTAATCACATACAAAAACCTACCATACCTAAACAGCTTCACAAGAAGCAAAAACCCAGCCTACGCAGACATAAACATATACAAATACACCATCGAAGAATGGCTAGACAAAATAGAAGCATGGATATTCGAACAAGCCATACAATTAGAACCCGAGATAAGATTTACGACACCAGCAAGACAATTCATATAAAATGGATATAGTAATGGTATCTATATTCTGTATTATGATAGGATGGGCTATAGTATATTGGTTAATAAATATTATCAAAGACCAATAAAATTATTATCAAACACAAAAAAACCAAAAAATATAAAAAACATAAAAAAAGATATGCTATATAAATAAAAAAACTTTTTTAAAACATTCCTCAGATTTTATGTTATGAGGTGAAAAAAATGGGAGTAAACATCCAAAAAACCATATGCCTTATACTACTTCTAGGATTATTAAATATAAGCCTAGTCTTAGCATCTAATTTCTACGAGGAAAACGGGACAATCAAATGCGAAAACGCCAGCGTAGGAGAATGGGGCGTAGTTAATGGAATAAACTATACAAAAGTAAACGAGTCTATATTAAGAAGCATGAACCCTAATACAGATAACTTTTCAATAGTTTGTACTTCAGGGATAACTAATATGAACAGTCTGTTTCTTGAAGCATCCTCATTCAATCAAGACATAAGCACATGGGATACATCAAGCGTAACTAATATGGCTTCGATGTTCGAAGGAGCATCATCATTCAACCAACCAATAGGGAACTGGGATGTTTCAAAAGTAAAATGGATGACCAACATGTTTTACGGAGCAGAATCGTTTAATCAACCAATAGGAAACTGGAATACCTCTACTGTTCAATATATGGGTGGAATGTTTGCTTACGCTACATCATTCAATCAACCAATAGGAAACTGGGATACCTCAAATGTGAGATTAATGAGTAATATGTTCAAAGGAGCATCATCATTTAACCAACCCATCGGCAGTTGGGATACATCAAATGTAGAAGATATGAGCTATATGTTTAACGAAGCAAGCGCTTTTAATCAAAACATAAGTGGATGGGACACATCAAGCGTTACAAACATGGAATATATGTTCTATAATAGTCCATTTAATCAACCAATAGGGAACTGGGATACATCAAGCGTTACTAACATGCAATGGATGTTTGCATATGCATATAATTTCAATCAATCAATAGGCGATTGGAATGTTTCTAACGTGGAAAACATGGACTATATGTTCTACTACGCAACTTCTTTTAACCAACCAATAGGCGATTGGAATGTTTCTAACGTGGAAAACATGGACTATATGTTCTACTATGCAACTTCTTTTAACCAACCAATAGGCGATTGGAACACCTCAAATGTGTTAAGTATGCAAAGCATGTTCGAAGGAGCATCAGCATTCAATCAAGACATAAGCACATGGGACACATCAAGCGTAATTAACATGGTTTCAATGTTCGCATATGCATATAATTTCAATCAATCAATAGGCGATTGGAATGTTTCTAACGTGGAAAGCATGGACTATATGTTCTACTACGCAACTTCTTTTAACCAACCAATAGGAAACTGGAACACATCAAACGTTCAATACATGGAAGGAATGTTCGCTTACGCAACTTCTTTTAACCAAGACCTAACAAGCTGGTGCGTCATCAACATACCAACCGAACCCATAATGTTCTCAACAGGAAGCCCACTAACAGAAGAACACAAACCCATCTGGGTAACATGTGGAGCAGAATGCACTAACCACACAGATTGTGGCTTATGCGAGAAATGTATTAATTATTCTTGTGTTAATCAGAGTAATAACGAGGACTTAAAAGATGAGTGTGATATAAGCTATACTTCCTGCCTCAACGCTTATACCAGGCAAGGAAGTAATGGTTATTGCGACGGAGCAGGAAGTTGTGATACTAGTAGCTCTTTACTTAATGTCAGCCCTGGAAACGTATGTATTAATGGGAATGACACAAACCCCACAAGCAGTGTATATTGTTCAATATGGAAAGACTGCATAGCAGGATTAACAAGTGCTGAAGAATACTACGTTGGTTACGCAGGAAACGGGACGAGCACATGTGTAGATACCGATTGGGTTAATAAAGGCACAATATGGGAAACACCAGAAGATTACGAGATACTAATAACAGAACACGCTGAGAACTGCACCATAACATCAACAACACCTTTCACATACGAAGAAGAAGACTTAACAAAAACAATATTTGATAAAATAGTAGAGTTCATATTAGGAATAAAAGCGATAGCACTAATAATAGGCTTAGTAGGAGCAGGAAGCGTAACATATATAATCGTGAAAAATTTTATTATTAAAAAATAATAATGATTATGGTGTTCAAATACGACTATTTCAACCCAGACGAAATAGAAGACTCATTAACAACAAAAACAAACGAACAAATCTACAAAGAAAACAAAGAATGGCTAGAAAAACTAATCATAAAAAAACCAAAAAATATAAAAAACTAAAAAAATGAGAAGAGAAGAAGACCCAATAACAATGATACTCAACGACCTAAAAAAAATAGGCGAACAAATAAAAAAAGACTTCAAACTATAAAAAAAAGCGATATTATAATGGCAAGAGCAAAAAGCAAAGAAGGACTAGGAAAAGGCTGGCATAAACAACCCATCAGACACAGAAATGCAAGACTATACGGTTTCGCAGGAGGAATATACAAAACCAAACCAGCAACGAAAAGACTACAAACCACCCTACAAAAAAACCCATCCTACAAAAACCTAAACATAAAACAACTAAGAAACAAAGGAATATTCCTAAAATACACCGCTGACACTGATAAAGACGGAGTGAAAAACATCAAAGACT
>Ga0190360_1000275_pt1 | contig 29189 bp, 44 predicted proteins | sample 48721834_MG_FD_161271 | JGI IMG/M metagenome (GOLD analysis project Ga0190360, IMG submission 161271) | Hydrothermal vent microbial mat bacterial communities from Southern Trench, Guaymas Basin, Mexico - 4872-18-3-4_MG | ecosystem: Environmental > Aquatic > Marine > Hydrothermal vents >...
GGTGACAGCGTGAACCTGAAGGTGGAGCTGATCACGCCGGTGGCGCTGGAGAAGGGTTCGAAGTTCGCCATCCGTGAGGGCGGCCTCACGGTGGGTGCGGGCGTGATCACAGAGATCTTGGAATAGGTGAGACATGGCGAAGCAGAAGATCCGGATCCGACTGAAGGCCTACGATCACCGAGTGCTGGACCAATCGGCCCAGCGGATTGTTGAAACGGCGGAGCGCACCGGCGCCAAGGTTGTCGGGCCTGTTCCGCTGCCGACGCGGATCGAGCGCTTCACCGTGCGCCGCTCGACCTTCATCGACAAGGACTCTCATGAGCACTTCGAGATCCGCACCCATAAGCGCCTGATCGATGTGCTGGAACCGGACACGAAGACGATCGACACGCTGATGCGGCTCAACCTGCCCGCAGGAGTGGATATCGAGATCAAGATCTGAGCCTTTCAAGTTCCAGGCTTAGACTGGAGAGAGGCAGGGTAAGAGCAGGCCTCGTCGGCGGACCGAGACGAGCGCCTCCGCCACAGGCCGGCTGACTGCCCAGCGATCGGGGATGATGCGACCGAAAGCCCAGGTTGACAGTCCCGCCAAGATTAGGAACGCAGGAGACAAGGTATGAAAGGGCTGATTGGCAAGAAAGTCGGCATGACCCAGTTGTTCGACGAGTCCGGCGATATGGTTCCGGTGACTCTGATCGAAGCTGGGCCTTGCTATGTCACCCAGATCCGCACCCCCAGCCGCGACGCATATCTGGCGGTGCAGCTGGGCTTTGGCGAGGCAAGGCCCAAGCGCCTGACTGGCGGACAACTGGGGCATTTGAAGCGCAATAATCTGCAGCCGCTGCGCTACCTACGGGAGTTCCGCGTCAAGAAGGTGGAAGGCTTGAAGGAAGGCGACCAAATCACGGTGGAGGCCTTCCAGATTGGCGACCGCGTGGACGTCACCGGTATCAGCAAGGGCAAGGGCTTCGCCGGCGGCATCAAGCGGCATGGTTTCCGCCGCCAGCCCAAGACCCATGGCCAGTCGGACCGCACGCGGGCGCCGGGCTCGCGGGGTGCGACGACCACGCCCGGGCGGGTCTTCAAGGGCTCTCGAGGCCCGGGGCATATGGGCTCACACCGCGTCACGGCGCAGAATCTACGCGTGGAATTCGTCGATCCGGAGCGCAACCTGATCGGATTGCGGGGCAGCGTGCCGGGTCCGCGCGGAAACGTGGTCGTGATCAAAGAAGCGCGGAAGCAGTAGGACCGTTGGAGCGTATGATGAAAGTCGATGTGCTGAACATTCAGGGTGAGAAGGTCGATACGACGGAGCTCCCGCCGGCGATCTTCGAGGCACCCATCAAGAAGGACTTGATGCATCAGGCGCTCGTGCGGCAACTGGCGAACGCCCGATTGGGGACCCACAAGACGAAGTCGCGGGGTGAGGTGCGCGGCGGAGGCCGCAAGCCCTGGCGCCAGAAAGGCACTGGCCGTGCCCGGCATGGTTCCCGGCGGTCGCCGATCTGGGTGGGGGGAGGCAAAGTGCACACGCCTCGGCCGCGCGATTACAGCTTGCGCATGCCGCGCAAGATGCGGCGGGCAGCCTTGCGCTCGGCGCTCTCGGTCAAAGCGGCCGAGCAGGGCATCCTGGTGGTGGACCACTTGAGCCTCGAATCGCCCAAGACGCGCGAGATGCAGACCGTCTTGAACCGGCTGGTAGGTGACTCAAGCGCGTTGGTGCTGCTGGGCGCCGAGCGGGATGAGGCCGTGCGCAAATCGCTGCGTAACCTGCCCAAGGCTAAGGCCCTGGCGGCGCAGTATCTCAACGTTCGCGATCTACTGGGTTATGAGCGCGTGATCATGCCGCTGGATGCGCTGGATGTGATCGCATCCTATCTGGGTGAGTAAGGAGGCCATGATGCTGAGCATTTACGACGTCCTGCGGCGGCCGATCATCACGGAGAAATCCAGCTATCAGAGCGGCACGCTCAACCAGTATGCATTCGAGGTGCATCCGAGGGCGAACAAGGTGCAGATCAAGGAGGCGGTCGAGGCGCTATTCGACGTGACCGTCATGCGGGTCAACGTGATGAACCAGCCCGCAAAGGTGGGGCGCAGCCTGCGCAACCGCCGCAGCCAGGTTCGCCGCACGGCCTATAAGAAAGCCATCGTCACGCTGCGCGAAGGCGACAGCATCGATGTGTTCGAAGGGGTTAAGTGATGCCGGTTAAGAAATATAAGCCCACTTCCCCGGGACGCCGGGGCATGAGTGGACATACCTTTGAAGAGATAACGCGCACCAAGCCGGAGCGCTCGCTGCTGGTGCCGAAGAAGGGCCGCGGCGGCCGCAACAATCAGGGCCGCATCACCGTGCGGCACCGTGGCGGTGGACATCGCAGGCACCTGCGCAAGGTGGATTTCAAGCGCGATAAACGCGACATCCCGGCGCGCGTGGCGGCCATTGAGTACGATCCCAACCGCTCGGCGCGCCTGGCGCTGCTGCACTACGCCGACGGCGAGAAGCGCTACATCATCGCGCCGCTGGGCTTGCAGGTCGGGGATCCGGTGATGGCCGGCCCAACCGCCGAGATCCGGCCGGGCAACAGCCTGCCCCTGGCCAGCATTCCGCTGGGCACGATGGTCCATAACATCGAGCTGCATGAAGGCAAGGGCGGCCAGCTGGTTCGGGCAGCCGGGGCCTCGGCCCAATTGCTCGGCAAGGAAGGGGCCTATGCTGCCATCCGGCTGCCGTCTGGCGAGGTTCGCCGGATACGCCAGACTTGCTATGCGACGATCGGCGAAGTCGGGAACCCCGATCATGCCAATATCAAGCTCGGAAAGGCTGGACGCAAGCGGCATCGCGGTTTCCGGCCAGCCGTGAGGGGCTCGGCCATGTCGCCTCGCGACCACCCGCATGGCGGCGGCGAGGGACGCCAGCCGATCGGGCTTCCGGGTCCCAAGAGCCCTTGGGGCAAGCCAACCTTGGGCAAGAAGACCCGCAGAAATAAGCGGACGGAGAAATACATCATCCGCCATCGCTCCAAGCGGCGCCGCTAGCGGATGGATGCAGGAATTCGGAGGTAGGTCATGTCGCGATCGCTGAAGAAGGGACCCTATATTAATCCCAAGCTCCTCAAGAAGATCGAGGAGATGAATGAACGCGGCGAGAAGAAGGTCGTCCGCACCTGGAGCCGGGCCAGCACCATCTTCCCACAGATGGTGGGACACACCATCGCGGTGCACGATGGCCGGCGCCATGTGCCCATCTACATCACCGAGAACATGGTGGGCCATAAGCTGGGCGAGTTCGCGCCCACTCGGACCTACCGCGGTCATGTGAGCAGAGACCGCACGACGCGGGCGAGGTGATCCAGATGACTGACGGAATAGATGTTCGCGCCAGCGTTCGCCACGTGCCGATGTCGGCGCAGAAGGTGCGCCTGGTTCTGGATCTGATCCGCGGCATGGATGTTAACGAAGCCCTGGCGACGTTGCCATTCATCTCCAAGGCGGCGGCCAAACCAGTCTATAAGCTGTTGCGGTCTGCGGTCGCCAATGCCGAAGAGAATGTGGGACTGAGCCGGGATGATCTGTTCATTTACCGGATTCACGCGGATGAAGGCCCCACACGCCAATGGCGCCGATTCGGGGCGCGAGGCCGCTTCAAGCCGCTCAAGCGTCGCTCTTCGCACATCACGGTGATCCTTCGCGAGCGCGAGGTGGAGCAGGCTTGATTCGTGGGAGGATGGTCTTTCACCAGAAGGCCTGAGCGCCTGAAGGTGATCGAAAGGAGAACGCATGGGGCGCAAAGTTCACCCAATCGGATTTCGTCTGGGGATTAATAAGACCTGGGATTCACGCTGGTTCGCCAACCCAGATCACTACGCGGATCAACTGCACGAAGACCGCGCCATTCGCGATCTGGTCTTCAAGATGACGCCGAGGGCGGGAATCTCCAAAGTCGAGATTGAGCGCTTCCCGAACAGCGTGCACATCACTGTGCACACAGCCAAGCCGGGGATCGTGATCGGCCGCAAGGGCGCCAACGTGAAGGAGCTTCGACGGGCGATCCAGGAACTGACAGGCACGACGGTGAAGCTGGATATTGCCGAGATCGACAACCCAGACCTGGACGCCCGGCTGGTTGCGGAGAATATCGCCAATCAACTCGAGCGACGCATCAGTCATCGCCGTGCGATGCAGCGGGCAATCGGCCAAGCCATGCGCCAGGGCGCGCAAGGCATCAAGGTGATGTGCTCCGGCCGCCTGTCAGGCATCGAGATGGCGCGCCGGGAATGGATGATGGAAGGACGTGTGCCGCGGCAGACGCTGCGGGCGGATATCGATTTTGCACGCGCAGAGGCGCTTACGACCTACGGGCGCATCGGCGTGAAGGTCTGGATATATAAGGGCGACATCCTCGCCGAGAGCGAGGAGATGCAGGAGGCCATGGACGTCTACGTAAGCGAGTAGGCGCGGCGCCTGCCTGGTCGCCGGCGATGAGGTGCAAGCATGTTGATGCCTAAGCGAGTGAAGTACCGCAAACAGATGCGCGGTCGCATGAAGGGTAAGGCCAGCCGCGGGGTGGAGGTTTCCTTCGGGGATTTCGGTTTGATGGCCTTGGAGCCGGGCTGGATCACCGCCCGACAGATCGAAGCCGCCCGGCGCGCCTTGGTGCGCTATATGCGCCGGCGTGGCAAGGTCTGGATCCGAATCTTCCCTGACAAGCCCGTCACCCGCCGGGCGGCCGAGAGCCGCATGGGCAAGGGTAAGGGCTCGGTCGATCAATGGGTGGCGGTCGTAAAGCCGGGCCGCATCCTGTTCGAAATCTCGGGATTGAACGAGGATGGCGCGCGCGAAGCCATGCGCCTGGCCTCGCATAAGCTGCCGATTAAGACCAAGTTCACAGCCCGCGAGATGCTGGGAGGTGAGTGAGATGAAGCCGGCGGAAATTCGTAAGCTCACCACCGAGCAGATTCAGACGGAGCTGGACAAAGCTCGCGAAAACTATTTCAAGCTGCGGTTTCAATTTGCTACCGGGCAGCTTACAGACCACTCCCAGCTGCGTCTGGCGCGGCGGGACATCGCCCGACTGGCGACCATCCTTCGCGAGCGGGAAATCGAAGCAGAAATCAAGGGAAGTGAGTCATGACGAACCCTCGACGCCGACTGACCGGCGTGGTCACCAAAGCCAGCGCGGAGAAGACCGTCACCGTGACGGTGGACCGCAGTTACCGCCATCCGCTCTATGGCAAGGTGATCCGCACCAGCAAGAAATACCTCGCGCACGATGAACTGGGCTGCCAACCGGGCGACGAGGTGCGCATGGTGGAAAGCCGTCCGATCTCGAAGCGCAAGCGCTGGGTGGTCGAGGCCATCCTCAAGCGCCCCTCAGAGGCAGAGGCCGAAGCCCGCGCCCTTGAGCCCGAGCTTGAGGTCGAGGTAGAGGCCCCGGCGATCGAGCCCGCGGCCGGAGTCGAGGTCGAGGCCGAGGCTGAGGTGGAGGCGGAGGAATGATCCAGCAAGAGAGCCGTCTCAAGGTGGCCGACAACACCGGCGGGCGGGAGCTTCTGGTGATCCGCGTTCTGGGCGGATCAAAGCGGCGCTATGGCCGTGTGGGCGATATCGTGGTTGCCACGGTGAAAGCGGCCACCCCGCATAGCGCGGTCAGCAAGAGCGATATCGTTCGGGCGGTGATCGTGCGCACCAACAAAGAATATCGCCGCCCGGATGGATCCTATATCCGTTTCGACGATAACGCGGCGGTGATTCTGGACACCGATGGGCGAAACCCCAAGGGGACGCGCATCTTCGGGCCGGTGGCCCGAGAGCTGCGGGAGAAGGGTTTCACCAAGATCGTCTCCCTGGCGCCGGAAGTCCTGTAGGAGGAGGGGAGCGATGGCACAACGATTGAGAATCCGACGCGGCGACACCGTCAAGGTGATCAGCGGCCGCGATAAGGGGACCGAGGGCGAGGTCATCCGCGTGTTGCCGAAGGAAGACCGGGTGGTGGTGCAGGGTGTTAACCTGCGCAAGAAACACCAGCGGCAGATCCAGGCGGGAGACCGCACCATGAATCCGGGCATCATCCAGTTTGAGGCGCCCATTCACGTCTCGAACGTGATGCTGGTTTGCCCGAAGTGCCGCAAGCCCACCCGGATTGGCGTCCAGCGGGATGAGGAAGGGGCGCACCGCATCTGCAAGAAATGCGGCGCGGTGGTGGATAAGTAAAGGCATCGGGGAGCAAGGTAGGCATGGCACATTATTTGAAGCAACGCTACGAGAAAGAGGTCGTCCCGGCCCTGATGAAGGAGTTCGACCTTAAGAACCGCATGCAGGTACCGCGGGTCGAGAAGATCGTGGTCAACGTGGGCGTGGGCGAGGCAATCGACAACGCCAAAGCGCTCGATGCGGCGGTGGAGGAAGTGACCCAGATTACGGGCCAGCGGCCGGTGATCACGCGCGCTCGCAAGAGCATTGCCAATTTCAAGCTCCGCGAGGGACGCTCCATCGGCGTGAAGGTCACCCTGCGGGGTGAGCGAATGTGGTCTTTCTTCGACCGGCTCACAAACGTGGCCTTGCCGCGCACGCGCGACTTCCGCGGCGTCTCACCCAACAGCTTCGATGGGCGCGGCAACTACACCCTGGGCGTGCGGGAGCAGCTTATCTTCCCGGAGATCCGCTACGACTCGATCGACAAGGTGCGGGGCTTCGAGGTGACGATTGTGACCACCGCGCCCAACGATGAACAAGGCCGCCGACTGCTCCAGTTGCTGGGCATGCCTTTTGCGAAAGGTGAAGTATATGGCTAAGAAATGCATGACGTATCGCGAGCAGCGCCGCAAATACAAGGTGCGAGTGCGCAACCGCTGCCGCATTTGTGGCAGGCCGCGAGGCTATTATCGACGCTTCCAACTGTGCCGAATCTGTCTGCGCGAGCAGGCCCTGGAAGGCAAGATCCCGGGGCTTGTGAAGGCATCTTGGTAAACCTGAATCCGGAGAGAACTTTAATGAGCGTCTCAGATCCTATTGCCGATTTGCTGACCCGGATTCGCAATGCCATTATGGCCGGCCAGCAGACCGTAACCGTGCCGAGCTCGAAGCTCAAGCTTGCCATCGTCCAGATCCTGAAGGAGGAGGGCTTCATCGAAGCCTTCGAGGAGGTCCAATTGGATGGCAAGCCGCACAAGATGATCCGCATCCGCCTGAAGTATGTGGGCCAGCGTCGCGATCGCCGGCCGGTCATCAGCGGATTGCGGCGGGTCAGCCGGCCGGGCCGGCGTGTCTATGTGGGCCGCCAGGAGATCCCCTGGGTCCAATCGGGCCTGGGCGTAGCCATCCTGACCACCCCTAAGGGCGTAATGACAGGCACGCGCGCCCGCCAATTGGGTGTGGGTGGCGAGCTCTTGTGCGAAGTGTGGTAAGGATGGGCCGCTCTGCCGGCCGGGCCGGAGAGGCGGGGAGCCCCCGCATCCCCATGGCGCCGGGGGCATCAGAGCGGATGGAGGTAGAACGTGTCTAGAATTGGACGCATGCCGGTTGTAATCCCGGATGGCGTGGAAGTCAGCGTGGATGGTTCCACGGTGCGCGTCAAGGGACCTAAGGGCGAAATGACGCAGACTTTCCGTCCGGAGATAACCATCAAGCTTGAAGAGGGCGTGCTGAAGGTTGAGCGACCTTCCGATGCGCCTAGAATGCGCGCCCTTCACGGGCTTACGCGGGCCCTGATCCAGAACATGGTCACCGGCGTGAGCGAAGGCTTCGAGAAAGTGCTCCAGGTCGAGGGCGTCGGTTACCGGCCCGAGATGGATGGGCAGGACCTGATTCTGCATGTTGGGTATTCCCACCCGGTGCGGATCACGCCCCCGGAGGGAATCAGCTTCGAGGCCGATACCCGGGCGCGGCTGATCAAAGTGCAAGGCATCGACAAAGCGATGGTCGGCCAAGTGGCCGCCGATATCCGGAAGGTCCGGCCGCCGGAGCCTTATAAGGGCAAGGGCATCCGCTATCAAGGCGAGTACGTGCGCCGCAAGGCGGGCAAGGCCGGCAAGGTGATGGCGTAATGGCTAGAGCGACAAGAAATGAAATGCGTGCTAAACGGCACCTGCGGGTGCGCAAGAAGGTCCATGGGACCCCTGAGCGTCCGCGCCTGAACGTCTACCGGAGCCTGAACGAGATCTACGCCCAGGTCATAGACGACGATGATGGGCGCACCGTTGCGGCGGCCTCGACGCTGGACGCCGATGTGCGCTCGAAACGCAAGGGCCTGAGCAAGACCGAGCAGGCACGACTGGTGGGAGAGCTAATCGCCAAGCGCGCCGCCGAGAAGGGGATCAAGCAGGTGGTGTTTGACCGTGGGGGCTACCGCTACCACGGCCGGGTACGGGCTCTGGCGGAAGCGGCACGCGAAGCGGGCTTGGAATTCTAGGTCGGAAGGGAGAGCCTCAGGTGAGACGAAACTTTCGTGATCGGATGGAGGACCGGGAGGAATTGGACGAGCGCGTCATTGATATCTCCCGCGTCGCCAAGGTTGTGAAGGGTGGTCGCCGCTTTGCCTTCCGCGTGGCCGTGGTGGTGGGCGATAATCGTGGCAAGGTGGGTCTGGGTGTCGGCAAGGCTCGCGGAGTGCCGGATGCAATCCGCAAGGCCAGCGAGAAGGCCCGGCGAAATATGATCGACATACCCATTGTGGGCACCACCATTCCGCATGCGATCGTGAGCAAGCATAGCGGCGCCAAGGTGCTTCTAAAGCCGGCCTCGCCCGGCACGGGCGTGATCGCGGGCGGCGCGGTGCGCGCCGTCCTGGAAGCCGCCGGCGTGCGGGATATCCTTACCAAGTCGCTGGGGAGTTCGAATGTGCTCAATGTCGCCCGGGCCACATTGAAAGGGCTGGCTGATTTGAAGTGGATTGATCAAGAAGTGGCGAAGCGCGGCAAGCCTCGCGAGCAGCTTCTGCCCTTCTGGGAGCGAAAGCAGGATGGCTAAGACGAAGAAAGGGAAGATGCTCCGCGTCCGGCTTGTGCGCAGCCCCATCGGTTACTCGTTGCGCCAGAAGCGGACGGTCCGGGCGCTGGGGCTGAAACGGCTGAACCAAACGGTTGAGCATCAAGATAGCCCAGTGGTCCGGGGCATGATCAACGCCGTGCGCCACTTGGTCGAGGTTGAGGAGTAGAGCGGAAGATGAAGCTACATGATTTGCGACCCAGGCCGGGTGCCAAGCGCCCCCGCAAGCGTGTGGGCCGGGGCATCGCAGCCGGGCAGGGCAAGACGGCGGGCCGTGGCACCAAGGGGCAATCCTCCCGCTCGGGTTTTGGCGGTAAGCTCTACCGGCAGGGCGGCAATCTGCCCTTCTATCGCCGGCTGCCCTTTAAGCGCGGCTTCACCAACTTTCGGCGCGTGGAATGGTATGAGGTGAACATATCACGACTGGATGCGTTCGCCGCCAATAGCGATGTGACCCCGGATACCCTCGTGCAGGCAGGCGTGCTGCGCGACACCAAACGCCCGGTGGTCCTTCTTGGAGAGGGCGAGGTGGAGGTGCCGTTGAAGGTGCGCGTTCACCGTGTGACCAAGGGCGCCCGGGCCAAGATTGAAGCTGCCGGCGGCAGCGTCGATCTGCTGGAAGCCTGAGTGGGGTGGACCGTGGCTGAAAGGAGCACGCGATGAGACGCTCGGCTTGGCGCTTTCTCTTCATATCATCCGATATCCGGAACCGGATTTTCATCACCATCATGCTGCTGATCATCTACCGGCTGGCGGCGCATATCCCGGTCCCGGGCATCAACCGCGCCGCCATCGAGGGCGTGCTCAGCGGGTCCGGGCAGGGGCAGACCTTGCTCGGGCTGCTCGACCTGCTATCGGGTGGCACGGTGTCGAACTTCTCTGTGCTTGCCATGGGTGTGTACCCCTATATCACGGCGCAGATTATCCTCCAGCTACTGGTGCCGATCATCCCCGCTTTGCAGCAGCGCATGGAGGATGACCCGCGTGAAGGCCGCAAGTGGCAGGAGAAGTGGACCTACTACCTGGCGGTGCCGATGTCGGCGCTGCAGGCTTTTGGCCAGATTCGTATTTTCCAGCAGTATGCCCAGGGTGGCTCGATCTTGAACTTCCCCTTGGGACTCAACCTACCGACTTTCACCACGGTGCTCACGATGACCGCCGGCACGATGTTCGCCATCTGGCTCGGCGAGCTGATCTCGGAGCATGGTATCCGCAACCAGGGTCTCTCGCTGATCATCTTCGCCGGCATTGTGGCCCGCATCCCAACCAACTTGGGTCGGCTCTTCTTTAGCCAGGCCCAGGTCCTTCCGTTGTTGCTCTTCCTGGTCTTCATCATCGTGCTCACCATTTTCGCCATCGTATATGTGCAGGAAGGGCGGCGGAATGTGCCCGTGATGTATCCTGGCCGGCGCGTGGGCAACCGAATGTCGATGCCGGTGAAGGGCACCTTGCCGTTGATGGTCAACATGGCGGGCATGATCCCGATCATCTTCGCCCAGTCTCTGCTGACATTTCCGGCAGTCGTGGCGCAGTTCTTCATCGGATCCAGCAACGCCACCGTACGCTCCATCGCAATCTGGTTCCAAAGCACGTTCGGTGGCCTCTCGAACACTTACTGGATCCTGTACTTCATCATGGTCGTGGGATTTACGTTCTTTTACACGGATGTGCTTTTCTCGCAGCAAAACTATGGCGAGAACCTGAAGCGCTCGGGAGCGCAGGTTCCCGGGGTGACGAAGGGCGCCGCCACCCAGCGCTACCTAACGCGAGTCTTGCGCCGCATCACGCTCCCCGGAGCTATCTTCCTGGGGATCGTGGCGGTGATGCCCTTCCTGGTGGGCTTGATCTGGCCCATCGGAGGATCGAACACCGGGCTCCTGCTGGTCTCGTCCTCCGGCCTGCTGATCGTGGTGGGCGTGGTGCGCGACCTGTATCGCTCGATCGAGGCGGAGCTCAAGCTGCGCGGCTATGACCAGGCCGTGCTCGTGCGCTGAGGACCTGGCGATGGCGCCGTTCTTGGTCCTGCTGGGGCCTCCGGGCGCAGGCAAAGGGACGCAGGCCAAGCGTCTATCGGACATCCTGAAGGTGCCGCATATCTCAAGCGGCGATCTCTTCAGGGAGCACCTTAAGAATCAAACCGAGCTGGGGCAACTCGCCAATGCTTTTTTAGCAAAAGGTGAGTTGGTTCCGGACGATGTCACCGTGGGCATGGTCCGCGAGCGGCTGGGTCGCCCGGATTGTGCGCAGGGGGCCATCCTGGATGGCTTCCCGCGCACGCCGGCGCAGGCCGAGGCGCTGGATGCCATTCTGGCAGAGCGGGGCGCCCGGCTGAGCGCGGTGCTCTACTTCCGCGTGGCGGATGAGGAGCTGGTGCGAAGGCTCTCGGGTCGCTGGATGTGCCGGGCGGCGGGGCATATCTTCCATGAGGTCTTTAATCCGCCCAAGCACCCGGGGATCTGCGACTTCGATGGCTCGGCGCTCTACCAGCGCCAGGATGACCGCCCGGAGACGGTGAGAAAGCGCATCCGCGTGTATCATAAGCAGACCGCTCCACTCGTGGAGCATTACCGCAGGCGGGGTCTGCTGATTGAGATCGACGGGACACAAGGCATCGAGGGCGTCACCGATCAGCTCCTGGCAGTGCTCCCCGGAGGGGCGGAGGCATGACCTGGCGGCGTGGTATCGTGCTCAAAAGCCGGCGGGAGCTTGAGCTCATGCGGGAAGCGGGGCGCATTAATGCCCTGGCGCTGGCCGCGGCGCTGGAAGTGGTGCGGCCGGGTGTGACCACGGCCGAGATCAACGCCGCCGCGGCCGAAGTGCTGCGCAGGCACGGCGCCAAGCCCGCTTTCATCGGAGTGCCGGGCGCCTATCCGTACCCGGCCGAGACCACCATCTCGGTCAACGATGAGCTTGTGCACGGCATCCCGGGGAACCGCAAGCTGCGTGCGGGCGACATCGTGAGCATCGATTGCGGGACGGTCTACGAAGGTTTCGTGGGCGATTCGGCCCTGACCGTCGGAGTGGGGGAGGTTTCCCCCGAGGCCGAGCGACTAATGCGGGTCACGTGTGAAGCGCTCTTCGAGGGCATCCGCATGATGATGCCGGGAAATCGCACCGGCGATGTCTCGGCCGCCATCCAGGCCCACGTCGAGGCAAATGGATTCGAGGTGGTGCGAGAATACACCGGCCATGGCGTGGGCAGGAGCATGCATGAGGATCCGCAGGTGCCGAATTATGGCACCCCAGGACGGGGCGTGGAATTGAAGCCCGGCATGACCGTGGCGCTGGAGCCGATGGTGCTGGCGGGAAGCCCGCGGACGCGCGTTCTGGCTGATCAATGGACCGTGGCATCCGTGGATGGGGCCCTGACAGCCCACTTCGAACACACCGTGGCGGTGACCGAAGAGGGCCCTTGGGTCCTGACCGCTATCGATCCAGGGGTAGACGAGGGGGTCTGGATTCGCTATAATAATTACTTTGCTGGCCGCCTTCATCCAGAGGCGGGCGGAAGGAGCGACAAACGATGAAAGTGACGTCTTCCGTACGGAAGCGCTGTCCAAAGTGCAAGATCGTACGGCGTCGGGGCAAAGTCTACGTGATTTGCGAGAACCCGCGTCACAAGCAGAGGCAGGGGTAGGGCTATGGCACGTATCGAAGGAATTGACCTGCCGCGGGAGAAGCGCGTCGAAATCGGGCTGACCTACATCCATGGTATCGGCCGTACCAAGGCGCGCGAAGCCTTGTTGGCAACTGGCGTTCACCCTGATCGCAAGGTGCGCGATCTCACGGAGGAAGAGATCACCAAGCTGCGGGAGTACATTTCGCAGAACCTGACGGTTGAGGGCGATCTGCGGCGTGAGGTCCAGATGAACATCAAGCGGCTGATTGAGATCGGCTGCTATCGCGGCCTGCGGCACCGGCGAGGCCTGCCGGTGCATGGCCAGCGCACCCGCACAAACGCCCGCACGCGCAAGGGCCCCAAGAAGACAGTGGCCGGGCGCGGCCGGCGGCGAGGGGCAAAGAAGAAGTAGCAGGCGCCTGCAGCCTGCCCAGCCGGGGCGGTACGTGGGGTTCCTTCCCCCCACCGCGGCGGCCGTCCCACGAGCTGGTGGCGGGCAGGGCTCGCCTGCAGCGCGAGGAGTCGAGGACGAGGAAATGGCAAAAAGAGCACAGAGCGGGAAATCCCGCAAGGCGAAGCGCACGCTCTCCCATGGCAGGGCGTACATCCACGCCACCTTCAACAATACCATCGTGACGATCACCGATCTTCAGGGTAACACGGTGGTGTGGGCCAGCGCAGGCTCGGCTGGCTTCAAAGGCTCGCGAAAGAGCACGCCCTATGCGGCGCGCTTGGCCGCGCAGGAGGCCGTCGAGTCCGCCAAGGAACTGGGGCTGCAGGAAGTTGACGTCCTGGTGAAAGGCCCCGGGCCGGGCCGGGAAGCGGCAATACGAGCCGTGATGGCGGCGGATGTGAAAGTGCGCTCTATCAGCGACGTCACGCCGGTGCCGCATAATGGTTGCCGGCCACCTAAGAAGCGCCGCGTATAGCATTCTGGAGCAAAGACGAAGGAAGGAAGTTTAGGAGATTATGGCCAGGTATATTGGACCTGTCTGCAAATTGTGCCGGCGGGAAGGCGAGAAACTCTTCTTGAAGGGCCAGCGCTGCTACACTTCGAAGTGCGCTATGGACCGCAGGAGCTACCCGCCCGGAGAACACGGACGTGAGGCGCAATTCCGCCGGCGGCGCGTTTCGGACTACAGCCGCCAATTGCGGGAAAAGCAGAAGACGCGCCGAATCTACGGCGTCACGGAGCGACAGTTCCGACGCTATTACCGCCAAGCCGTCCAGCAACGCGGCCTGACGGGCGAAAACTTGCTGGCGATGCTCGAGCGGCGGTTGGACAATGTAATCTACCGCCTGGGTTACGCCGACAGCCGGGCGCAGGCGCGCATGCTGGTGACTCATGGCCACTTCAATGTGAATGGCCGGCGGACGGACATCCCCTCCATGCTCGTGAAGCCAGGGGATGAGATCGCAGTCCGTGATGGTTCTCGCAAGCGAACCTTCTTCAAGGAATTGCCGGCAATGGCCGAAGGCAAGACCGTGCCAGCCTGGCTGGAGCGCGATCTCAATGGCTTATCCGGTCGGGTGCTGAAGATGCCCACTCGCCAGGATGTCGACGCCAGCCTGAATGAGACGTTGATCGTCGAGTACTACTCGCGATAGCGAGGCAGTGCCCGGAAGCACGTTCCGCGAAGGGATCGTGGAGGAAAACGGTGGCCGTAACCACAAACATCGTCATGCCGAAGATCGAGAGGGAAGCCGTTGCACGCAATTACGGCAAGTTCGTCATCAGCCCGCTCGAGGCCGGCTATGGCATCACGATTGGAAACGCGCTCCGGCGCGTGCTGCTGAGTTCGCTGGAAGGCGCAGCGGTGACCTCTATCCGCATCACGGATGTACCGCATGAGTTCTCGGACATCCCTGGCGTGCGGGAGGACGTCCTGCAATTCATGCTCAATCTCAAGAAGCTGCATCTTATCCTGCATGAGGGCGATTCGGCCCGCCTGCGCCTGGAGGTCAAGGGCGAGGGGGTGGTCACGGCGGCAGATATCATCGCCCCCGCCGAGGTGGAGATAGTCAACCCCGAGCTTTATCTGCTCACAGTGGATGACGATAAAGCCCACCTGGAAATAGAGATGAACGTCGAACGAGGACGGGGCTATTCCCCCTCGGATGAGCGCGGCCGCCTGCCGATCGGCGAACTTCCCACCGATGCGATCTTCAACCCGGTCCGCCGGGTGCATTACGACGTGGGCCGGGCCCGCGTGGGCCAGGACACGAGCTTCGATCGCCTGATCATGGAGATCTGGACCGACGGGACAATCAAGCCCGAGGAGGCCCTCAGCCAGAGTGCCCAGATCCTCATGGCCCACTTGCGGGATATCAGCGGCGTAACTGAGGAATCTCTCACGTTGGCCGCTGCCGAAGAAGAGGAACCGCACGTCGCAAGCGAGATCTTCGAGACACCCATCGAGAACCTGGACCTCACCGTGCGAGTCTTCAACTCCTTGAAGCGCACCGGGATCACCAGTGTTGGCGAGGTGCTCGAAATGCTTGAGAAGGGCGAGGAGGCGATGCTCTCGATCCGCAACTTCGGTGAGAAGAGCCTGGATGAATTGAAGGAAAGGTTGAGAGAGAAGGGCTACCTCAAGGATGGGGATGAAGAGGAAGCCGAGGCGGAGTAATTATCCATGAGACATCGTATTGCAGGTCGCAAGCTGGGGCGTTCCAGCGGCCATCGGACCGCGTTGCGGAAGAATCTGGTGAAGGCGCTTATCGAGCACGAGCGCATTCGCACCACCAAGGCCAAGGCAGTTGCTGTGCGCTCGCAAGCCGAGAAGCTGATCACGCTTGCCAAACGGGGGAACGCTGCGGGGGGCGCGCAAGCTGTGCACGCGCGGCGTCTCGCAGCGGCTCGCCTAAACGATCCGGCCATCGTGCAGAAGCTCTTCGACGATGTGGCGCCCCGCTACGCGGATCGCCCCGGAGGCTATACGCGGGTCATCAAGCTTGGCCCGCGAAAGGGCGATGCGGCCGAGATGGTCCTGCTGGAATTGGTGGAAGAATAGGCTGGTATGATGCTGGCCGGGGCGGGTGACCAGGCCCGCTCTTCGATCGCAACTTACAAATCGATCGTCGCCTATGATGGCACCCACTTCGAGGGTTTCCAGCGTCAGGCGGAGGGGCGCAGGACGGTCCAGGCGGTTCTTGAGATTGCTCTTCGGCGAGTGGGCTGGACGGAGGATTCGTTGCGGGCTGCAGGGCGCACGGACAGTGGTGTCCATGCCCTGGGGCAGGTCATCGCCTATCGCCTCGCCTGGCGGCATGCAGCGGATGATCTCACGCCGGCGTTGAACGCCAACCTACCCGCTGATGCGGCCGTTCGCCACACAGAGCGTGTGGCCGGAGGATTTCACCCCCGGTATGATGCGGCCAGCCGGGTGTACGCCTACCGCATATTCGCAGATGCCCGGCGCCATCCACTGCGCGAGCGCTACGCCTGGCGGGTGAACAACCCGCTGCCGCTCGAGAAACTGCAGGCGGCGGCAGGACTCTTTGTGGGCGAGCGCGATTTTGCCTCCTTTGGCCGGCCGCCGAAGCTGGATGGCTCGACCGTCCGCACGGTGTTCGCCGCAGGGTGGGAGCGCTCAGGCGACGAATATCGCTTCACGATCGAAGCGAACGCCTTTCTGTATCGGATGGTGCGCCGGATCGTGGCCGCCTGTGTCGAGGTAGCACGCGGTAGCCTCTCCATGGGCGAACTGGGAGCGTTGCTTGAGCGGCCTGGAGAGGTTTGGGATGGCCCCCTAGCACCCGCCTGTGGCCTGTGCCTGATCGAGGTGAAATACCCGGAGGCGGATGGAGACGCTGCGATTGGTGAAGCGAGATAGTGAAGTGAGGCCCGGCGCCAGGATAGACGGCGACGGCAGGAGTTGAAAACGTGCAAAAGACGTATTATCCAAAGCCAGAGGACATCACGCGAGATTGGTATGTGGTGGACGCCGCCGGGAAGAACCTCGGCCGCTTGGCCACGCAGATTGCCCGCGCATTGATGGGCAAGGATAAGCCGACCTATACGCCAGGTGTGGATGCGGGCGACTTTGTGGTCGTGATCAACGCAGAGAAGATCGCGGTCACCGGAAAAAAGCTGGATGAGAAGACCTACTACCGGCACTCAGGCTACCCTGGCGGGCTGAAAAAGATCGTGCTGAGGGATCAACTGAAGAGATTCCCCGACCGCGTGATCCGCTCAGCCGTCTGGGGTATGTTGCCGCATAATCGCTTGGGCCGCAGGCAAATCAAGAAGCTCAAGGTGTATGCAGGCAGCGAACATCCCCACCAGGCGCAGAAGCCGAAGCCGCTGCCACTGGATTGAACCACGAGCCCCGGTCCGCATAGGCAAGGACCGCGGAAAGGTTGGAGGAGGACCTAGAGACGCATGTCGGTACAGTATTATGAAGGCGTGGGCCGTAGAAAGACGAGCAGCGCCCGCGTACGCATTATGAGCGGCACCGGAAAGATCCTCGTGAACGGCAAGCCGGCGGAGGTCTACTTCCCACGCATCGGCGATATCGAGGCAATTCTGGCTCCGCTGCGGGCCGCAGAGATGGAAGGCAAGCTGGATGTCTCCTGCCTGGTGAAGGGTGGCGGAATCACGGGCCAGGCCGGGGCCGTCCAGCATGGCATTTCCCGGGCGCTCATCAAGATGGATCCCGAATTGCGTCCTGTCATGCGCAGGGGCGGTTTCCTGACGCGCGACGCCCGCATGAAGGAGCGCAAGAAGCCAGGACTCAAGCGAGCCCGCAAGGCACCCACCTACACCAAGCGCTAACGTGCACGGCCTATCGCGCCGGAACCGTGTAGGTGCTGGCATAGGGTTATACTTGGCCGGGGAGATGACAACCCCCGGCCATTCGCTTTTCAGGAGGAAGTCGGCGTGAAGTTTCCACTCCAAATCGTGGGCCTTGGGCCCGGCGACCCCGGCCTCATCACCGCCGAGGTCTGGGAAGTGCTGAATGCAGCCCGGGATGTCTACCTGCGTACGGCACAGCATCCGGCCGTCCAGGGCTTGCCCGAGCATCTTGCTTGCCACGCTTTCGATCATCTCTATGAGACTCTCGAGGAATACGAAGCGGTCTATGAAGCCATCGTGGACGAGCTCATGAAACAGGCAGGGGAGGCCGGTGGCGTTGTCTATGCCGTGCCCGGAGACCCGGTGGTTGGCGAAGCAACAGTAACGAGGTTGCTGCAAGTCGCCGCGGAGAGAAACCTGCCGGTTTCTATCCATCATGGCGTAAGTTTCATCGAGCCATGCTTGGAATTGGCCGGCTGGGACGCGTTGGATGGGCTGCAAATAGCGGATGCGCTGGACGTGGCGGCGGCCTATCACCCCGCATTTCACCCCGATGCGCCCGCGCTCATCGGCCAGCTTTACTCCCAGTTGGTGGCCAGTGATGTCAAACTGACGCTGATGAACCAATACCCGGACGAGCATGGGATAGTGCTATTGCACGCCGCCGGGACCTCCCAAGCCAGCCAGGAGCAGATCTCTTTGGCCCGGCTTGATCACAGCCCGAATATCGGCTCCCTCACCGCACTCTTCATCCCCCCTCTGGGGCGTCCGTCGGCCTTCGAGAGCTTCCAGACGACCGTTGCCCACCTGCGGGCTCCGGATGGCTGCCCCTGGGATCGCGAGCAAACGCATGAGTCCCTACGCGAGCATCTCTTGGAGGAAGCCTACGAAGTGCTGGGTGCCCTCGACCAGGGCGATCTGGATGCGCTGGAGGAGGAATTGGGAGATTTGCTGCTGCAAATCGTGCTCCAGGCGCAGATCGCGACCGAAGAAGGCGTTTTCAGGATGGCGGACGTGATCGCCCGGATCCAAGATAAGATCATCCGTCGCCATCCACACGTATTTGGCGACCTCGATATCGAGGATGTGAGGGAGGTGCTTCATAATTGGGAGGCGCTGAAAGAAGCTGAACGCAATGCCGCGGGCGAAGGAAAGGGGCTTCTGGACGGAGTTCCGCAAGGGCTTCCTGCGCTGGCTCAGGCAGATGAGATCCAATCTCGCGTCGCTCGAGTGGGCTTTGATTGGACGGATTTGGACAGCGTTCGGGCCAAGGTAGAGGAGGAGCTGCGGGAAGTCGAGCAGGCTGAGTCGCCGCGGGAAATGGAGCAGGAGATCGGAGATCTGCTCTTCGCAGTCGTGAATTATGCGCGATGGCGGGAAGTTGACCCGGAGGCCGCCCTGCGAAAAGCAAACCGGCGCTTCCGGCGCCGATTTGCGGCGATCGAGCGAGCCGCGCGCGCCGAAGGCCGGGGGTTGGAGGAGTTGACCCTGGAGGAGATGGAGGACTTGTGGGAGAGCGCCAAGGACGACGAAGACTAGCCCGCTATCTCCGCACGGCGGCACGTCTCACCATCCTGATTCTTGGCTTGGTCACCGCTAGCTGCGGGCCCGCGGACCTCGTGTCGACTGGGCTGCCTCCCAAGGCAACGCCAACCGGCCCGTTGGCTATTCCGGCGTCGCCGGAGCCGGCGGCCAGGCCCGTTACTCCAACCCTGCCCGCGCCCACGGCTCCCACCTGTCCGATCCGCTTCGAGCCTGCTCAAGCCAATTACTCCATTCCCCTGACCGCGCAATATGTCGGAGAGACTCGGGCAGCGCTCTTCTTTGAGATGGAGGCTCCGGGCCGATACACGCTGATGTACTGGACGGAGGGGGATCCCCCGGAAAGTGGCGGGTGCATGTCCCTAGAAGAGAATGTGCGCGGGGGTGTCATCCTCTTGGAGGACCTCGAGCCAGGTCATATTTATCAGGCAGCCGTTGTCCTTGTTGATGAAGGCGAGGACGGTTTGAAGGTGCCTGCATGGCAAGGTGGGCTCTGGGATCCGATATCGTTCCGAACGCAGCCCGCGGGCGGTCTGCCGCTGCGGCTGGCCGTGATCGGAGATACGGGCTTTGGGGAGGCGGTCACGCGCCAATTGGTGGATGGGATCGCGGCGCATCAACCCGATGCAGTCATACACACGGGAGACCTGGTCTACAACGTCCACCAGGAGGGCTCGGCGCAGGCGGCCTTCCAGGCGAAATTCTACACACCCTTTGCGCCGGTATTGCATCGGGCTCCTTTGTACCCCGTATTGGGGAATCACGAATATTACCCCGATGCTCTCGCTAACGGCCTGCCTTATTACCAGCATGCCTTTGCGTCACTCCAGGAATATCTGCCCCCGGAAATCTGGCAAGAGGGGGGAGAGCCAGGGCGGGGCTGGTATGCGTTTGGGATCGGCCCCTACCAATTCATCATGCTCGATAGCCAGGCTTTCTACCAGCCAAGGGGAGCGGAGGATCAGACGCGCTTCCTGACCGAAAAGCTGGCCGATGAGCGCTATCGAGCCTCCATTCTTGTGTTCCATATTCCGCCCTACACGAGTGGCCGCCACGCCAGCGATGGCATTCCGATCCAACGGCATTGGCTGCCCCTTCTGGAAGGATCGAACGTCATGCTGCTGCTCTCCGGACACGACCACAACTATGAGCGTTTGGCATTGAATGGTGTGACTTCGATTGTCGCGGGTGCCGGCTCTTCACACCTTTATCCGATGAAAGAGCGCCTGGCTCAATCTCGCTACTTTGCGGCGGTACCCAGCTATGTGATCCTGGATCTCGACCACGAGGGGGTCAGGGCCCGGGCCTTTGATGTGCAAGGAGAGCTGCTCGATCAGATCGAATTGCCAATGCCTCCGGAATAGTCCGCTTCGGCGCCCGATCGGACGACGCTATCGCGCCCCAAAAGGGAGCGCCCCCGGACCTGAGGGGGGCAGGCCCGGGGGCGGTCGAAACATTGGCCATAGGCCACGTGACGACGTTCAGATTTTATCCAGCCCGGCATGCACTTTCCATAGCCCAAATGTAACACCCGCATAATACTATGGTCTCATCTCAGCGCGGTGACGGCCTCCAAGACCTCCTGGCTGTGCCTATCTGGACTGACGTTCTCGAATACTTGGGCGATCTTGCCCTCCTGGTCGATCAGGAATGTAGTGCGATGGACGCCTTCGTACTCGCGCCCCATGAACTTCTTGAGCCCCCAAACGCCATATAGATCACAAATGGCGTGGTCTTCATCGGCCAGGAGCGTGAAAGGAAGCGACCATTTCTCTTTGAAGCGGGCTTGCTTCTTCACGCTATCCGGGCTGACGCCCACGACCGCGGCGCCGTGCTCGAGATAGGCGCCGTAGTCATCACGGAAGCCGCAGGCCTCGGTCGTGCACCCTGGGGTGTCGGCCTTGGGGTAGAAATAGAGGACGACGACTTGGCCGCGCAGCTCAGATAGGCGCAAGATTTCTCCTTGATCGGTCTTGGCCTCGAAATCTGGGGCAGGATCGCCCACAGTTGGCATGGGCATCGGTGGCCTCCTCTTCGCTCGGATGTCGCCCGGGGGCATCCGCACGGGCTTCACAAGGCTATGGGGCGAAGATGTGGATGACTCTTCCCATCGGCTCAATATCATAGCCAGGCAAGCTTCTTACGGCCTGGTGGAAATCCTGATCCTCCAGCACTTGCAGGAGCGGCTGCAGCTTGCGGCTCTCGTAGTGCGCCTGAGGGATGATCAGGTCGTATCGCTCCTTGAATAGCGGGATGAAGTCGAGATCGAGGGCGGTTGCTGCGGCGCGGATGGCGAGCGCGGTGTCCGCGCGGCCGGAAGCCACAGCCGCCGCCACGCCCAAATGAGTGAACTCCTCACGATTAAACCCCTCGACCGAGTCAGGGGTGATGCCCAGGCGGTCCAAGTGATAATCCAGGAGCAGGCGCGTGCCGGAGCCGCGCTGGCGATTGATGAAACGCACATCCGGCCGGCGGAGATCCTCCAGCCCCTGGATCTGCTTGGGGTTCCCGGGTTGGATGATCAGGCCTTGCTCGCGCCCCACGAAGCCCAGGACCACAATCGCCTCCCCGGGCAGATAGCGTTCGACATAGGCCAAATTGAACTCCCCGCTCTCGGGGTCGAGCAGATGGCTTCCCGCAACGTGGGCCTCCCGGCGTCGTAGGGCCAGCAATCCGCCCAGGCTGCCCAGGTTGGCCGATGTAAGCCGCGAGCCCCGGGCGGCCAGGAACTGGGCCAGGAGATCCAGGGTCAGATCGTGCGAGCCCAGCGCCAGGATCGTTCGCTCCAGTTCGGCTCTGGGAGTGTAAAGGCGGATGGTGACCTGTTCGCCAGCAGTCAGGCCTTGGACGCCGGCGGGGATGTGAATGAGCCCATCGGCTCTGACCAGGGAGGTGATCACGCCCGCTCCGCGTGAAAGCGGCGCTGCCACCCAGCGCCCGCCGACGCGGCCCACCGTGACGCGCAAGTACTCCAAGTCTCCGGCGGAGGAGTGCACCTTGCGGGTGAGCGTGGCCTCGAGCTGCTCGGGCTCGCGCGGTGCACGCCCGGTCCAGCGTGCAAGGAGCGGCTCCACAAAGATCTCGCCTGTAAGAGCAGCAGACACGGGATAGCCGGGCACGCCGATCACAGGCCGCCCGGGTGGGAAGGCTTCTTCCGATGCTCCCTGCCGCCCGAGCATGCCGAGGATCACCGGATGCCCAGGGCGGACCGCGACCCCGTGCACGAGCAATTCTCCAAGCTCTGCCACCACACGCGCGGTGAAATCCTCAGAGCCGGCAGATGAGCCGGCGTTGATGAGCACCAAGTCATGGTCCGCAGCTGCCTGGGCGACGGCCTGCTTCAAACGTCCGAGGTCATCCGGCAGGATCGGAAAGCGCGTCGCTTCGCCGCCCCAGGCCTCGATCTGGGCTGCCAGCACGAGCGAATTGAACTCGGTGATCTCTCCTGCGGAAGGTTCCTCTTCGAGGGGTACCAGTTCTGAACCCGTGGGCAGGATGGCGACGCGTGGCCTGCGCCAGACCTCCAGCCATCGTCCTCCACTGGCCGCGATGGCGCCCAGATCTACAGGTCTGAGCGCGTGGCCTGCGGGCAGCACAAGTTCGGTGGCGACCATATCCTCGCCCATGAAGCGCACATTGGCCCAGGGTGTGACGGGTTGAAAGATGCGGATAGCCTCGGGCGTGCGAGCGGCTGTTTCTAGCCCCACCGCCTCGACCTTCTCAATTGGGATGACTGCATCCGCCCAATCCGGCAGCGGGTCCCCGGTATCGACGTAGCATGCCTCGTCGGGTAGCTTTAGCTCTCGGGGCTGCCGGTCGCTTGCACCCGCGGTCGCCTCGGAGCGGATGGCATAGCCATCCATGGCACAGGCATGGTAGTGGGGTGAAGAGCGGGCGGCCCACACTGGTTCGGCAGTGATGCGCCCGAGGGCCCGATCGAGCGGGAGTCGCTCCTTGCCCAGTGGATGCCACAAGCCCGCCTGCGCCAGAGCTTGCCTGAAGCGTTCCCATGCCTGCTCGAGCGGGATGTCATGTAGGTAGATGCTAGTGTCTTCCATGGTGTAGAGTCGAATCCTCGCGGTTCGCGGGCGAAAGGCGGCTAGAAGAGAAAGACGTCGACCTCCTGGCCGGCGGGAAGCCCCGTCGCTTCCGGTGGGATGAGGATCAGGCCATCCGCACGCACGAGCGTAAATATCAGGTTGGAGCGTCCATAGACAGGCTCGGCGAGTAACTGGCCCTCGCGCCGCTGCAACCTTACTGGCTGGTAATCCTGCCGTCCGGTTTCCGAAGCCACATTCGTACTGAGTCTGGCCTTGATCTGTGGCTGCCAGTCCTCTTGCGACACTCCCAGCAGATAGCGCATGGTCGGGGTGAGCACCAGGCGGCCGGCCACGAGAGCGCTGACCGGGTTCCCGGGCAGGCCCACCACCGGCTTGGCATCCGCAACCGCCAGTATGGTCGGTTTCCCCGGCTTGATGGCCAGGCCATGGACGAGGATGCCCGGCTCGCCCAGGGAGGCGATCACCTCGGAGGTGATGTCCCGCGCGCTCACCGACGAACCGGCGGTAATCACCACAAGATCGTCTTCCTCATGGGAGATGCGAGCGGCTGCCGCTAAGGCTTCGAAGTTATCTGAGATGATGCCGCGCAGGATTGGCTCTCCTCCGAGCTGGGCAACCAGCGCCCCTAAGCTGTAGGAGTTCACATCGCGCACTTGCGCCGGACCCAGCTCTTGGTCGGGTGGCACGATCTCATCGCCGGAGGAGAGTATGCCCACCCTCGGCCGGGCCGCGACCGGGACCTGCGTGATCCCCAACGCCATAAGCCCGCCAATCTCTTGGGGTCGAAGGCGGCAGCCGGCCGTAATCACGATCTCATTCTCCTGGACATCCTCGCCTTGCTGGAGGATGTTCTCTCCCACCCCGCAGGGCCGCAGGACCTCCACCTCGCCCTCGCTCATGGTCTGTGTGTCCTCCAGCATGACGACCGCGTCGGAGCCGGGCGGGACGGTTCCGCCGGTATGGATCAGCGCAGCCTGCCCCACCTCGATACGCAGGGCGGGCTCCTCCCCCATGCGCACTTCGCCGATCACGTGCAGGTAAGCCGGCAAACTGGGCGAGGCACCGAAGGTATCGGCGGCGCGGACGGCATATCCATCGACAGTCGACCGGGCAAATGGCGGCAGGGGATGCGGCGCCTGCACATCGTTGGCAAGCACCCTTCCGAGGGCGCCCTCGGTGGGCACATGCTCCACGGCCGGTCGCCGATCCGCGGGCAGACTTTGAAGCCAGCGGTCCAAGCCCGGTTCAGGCAGGGAGAGGGAGAGAAACTCAGGCATGTCAGCTAAGAATATATCCTATCATCTCGAGGTAAAGGGTGAGACCGAAGAGCGCAACGGCGCCTGCGGTGAAAATCTGCCACCGTGCCGGATACCCCAGGCGGATGCGGTTCATTTGCCAGATCTGGGCCAGCGCCAGCGGGAGGGCGATGAGGCTCCCTAGAGCCACCCGGGAAGGCAGTCCATACAGGTAAGCGAGCAGCAGGAAGAGCACGCCGAGCAAAATGGCGGTATCGTGCATCCGCATGGCTGCCTGCCACCCTAAACGGACCATCAAGGTGCGCTTGCCGAATTTCATATCATTGGCATAGTCGGGCAGTTCGAGGGCAATTAGCATGGCGAAGTGCAGCGCGATGAGCGGCGCCGCACTCATGACCAGCAGGCGGTGCAAGCGTCCAGCGAAGAGCGTGAAGGCGAAGGCCGGGACCAGCCCGGCAACCACGAAAGAGGCCACCAGCTCGCCGTAGCCGCTGCCGATAAGGCGCAAGGGCGGCGCAGCGTAGAAGAAGGCGCCCGCAAATCCCAGCAGCGCCAGGCTCCACGCCAGCAAGGACAACCCGCCCCGTCGGAGCAAGAGACTGGCGAAGATGGCGATCAAAGCAAGTGTTACTATCGCCGCTTGCAGCGCAACCCGGCGTGGAAGCTTGCCCTCACCGATCGCCCCGCTTCCGCCGCTGAACAGGGTGCGATTCTCGTTCTGTTCGTTCGTCTCTGAGTCGTAGTACTCATTAAGGAAATGGGTCATGGCCTGAATGAATGTCACCAAGCCCTGGCCGAGTAGATATGTGGCGGTGTCGATGCGAACGCCCAGGTAGCGGGCGATAGAGGCACCCAGGCCGAAGAGCAACAGCCCGCCTAAGAGGAAATGCGCCCGGCTTAGCCTTAAGAAGAGCCATAACGACCGCCAGCTCAATTCCACGCATCGGCCTCCATTGGAAGCTGCTGATCGCCGGAATGGGTCCCCGGCTTGTGAGTCGATATGTGGAGCAACCGGGCCTCAGGGGAGAGCACATGCAGTCCGAAGGCCACGCCAAACGGGACCAGCACGAGGGTCGGCTTTGTGGCGTGGTGGCGGAAGCGGGTGCCATGGGAGGGTGAGTTGGATCGAAGGTCGTGCCAGAGAAACTCAACCTCGCCTTCGATCAGCGCCCAGATCTCATCCGCCGCCTCCCGAGTGGCGAGCTCCTTAGCCGAAGATTGGTTGTATTGAAGGACTTCAACATGGCCAAACCGACGCAGGAGGTGATCATCCTCGGCCAGCAATTTCCAAGCCTTTCCGCGCGGCGTTTCGGCGGCGACGAGAGGCCGAATGTACAGATCGTGGATGGGGAAGGCTTCTCCCAAGCGCTACTCTCCCTCAGCATCTATCACAGGCCGGACGCAAGCGGTATGTCCACATTGTACCCTTTGCATGGATGATTTCGATTCCCCTGGCACCAGCCATCCAGGACGCGGCAGGGCCTAGGTTAGCTGCTGCCCGCCATCGACGACAAGCGTTTCGCCGGTAATGAACTCCTGCCGGACGAGGAAGAGCACAGCTTCGGCAACGTCGCCTGGGTTGCCGGCCTTACCGAGAGGGAGCTGAGCACCGATTTCCTTCCAGCGTTCAGGAACCATGCCGGTGGGCTTGAGCACAGGGCCGGGGGCAACGGCGTTCACGCGGACATGAGGAGCGAGCGCCAGCGCGGCGGTTTTCGTTAGCATTTCCACGCCCGCCTTGCTGATGGAGTGCACCGGGAAGCGGAGCCAGGGCTGCAGTCCGGCAATGTCCGAGATATTGATAACCACGCCACCTCCGCGGGCGAGCATCGATCGGGCGGCGCGCTGCAGGCAGAAGAACGCCGCCATGAGATTAAGGTCGATCGTGCTATGCCAATCTTCCTCTGTGACATCCAATAGGTTGATGGGCTCCATAATGGCGGCGGAATTCACCAGGATATCCAGCCCGCCAAAACGGGTTTCCAGTGCGTCAAATAGGGACTCCCGCTGCTCCCGGTCCCGCAAATTTGCGGGGTGCGTGAGAACTTCCACCCCATGCCGGGAGGCCTCCACCGCGGTGACCTCCGCCGCCTGGTGCGAGCTGTGGTAGTGGATCACAAGGTTTGCACCAGCTTCTGCTAGCGCCAGGCTGATGGCGCCGCCCACGCGGTGGGCACCGCCAGTTACCAATGCGATTTTGCCTTGAGGGTCCATCTTGACTCAGAAGTCTCCAGGGGTGCGGGTGGGGCTTGCTTATCCGCGAATGCCCTCTCAGCCCCGCACCAGGGCTTTTAGGAAGAATGCTAGGTTGGCCGGGCGTTCGGCCAGCCTGCGCATGAAGTAGGGATACCATTCGGTCCCATAGGGCACGTAGATTCGCACCGGGTATCCCTCGCGCGCCAGCGCGATTTGCAGGTCCTGGCGGATGCCATGCAGCATTTGAAACTCTACCGCCGATTTCGGCAGGCCGATGGCCTCGGCATGGCGCTTGGCGAAGGCGATGCGTCGCTTGTCATGCGTGCCAATAGCTGCCAGAGGAGGCACCTTGCCATCCGGCGAAGCGGGCCGGGCGCCTTGTTCCCTGGCTGCCTCCAGCATCATCGCCGTCAGGCGATCATAGTTGGCATCCACATCGGCCTTTTTGGGATAGGCGAGCTCCGGAGGCTCCTTGTATGCACCCTTGCAGAGCCGAATCGGCGTCTCGCTCGCCAGCAGCATCTTCAGATCCTCCTGGCTGCGGTAAAGATAGGCCTGGATCACGAGGCCGATGTTCGTAAGTCCCTCCTCTCGCAGCGTGTGCTGGATCTGCAGCGTGCGATCCACGGTGGAGGAATCCTCCATGTCGATTCGCACGAGAGTGCCGAACTCAGCGGCCCGGCTGGCGATGCGGCGCATATTTCCCAGGCAGAGATCGTAATCCACCGCCAGTCCCAATTGCGTGAGCTTCAGCGAGCAATTGGAGGCAACCCCGGCCTGATCGAGAGCCTGCAGAATGTCGATATAGGCGTCTGTGGCACTCGAGGCCTCCTCGGCATTCGTCACACCCTCTCCCAGATGATCGAGGGTGGCGAAGAGACCGGCGGCGTTGAGGTTCCGGACAACATCTAAGGCCTGTTGAAAGGTATCGCCGGCGATGAAGCGTGAGGCCATGCGCCATCCGACACTCCAACTGGTTACGAGATGCCGGGCCCAGGCGGCCTGGGAGAGGTAGAGCAGAAATGCGCGCAGCACGTTTCAAACCTCCTGTGGTTGTGGGGCAGGTTTCGCCGAAGCCAGGCAGGATTCGAAACTGAAGCCATAGACCACCAGACCCGGGTCATCGGCCCTGATCTCGAATTCGTGCAGTCCATGCACAGCCCGGCGCATCAGCGTGTAAAGGCGAGGCGTGTCGATCCGGGCGGTTGGCTTGCCCTTGTGCATCAACACATCCTCGCCGTAGAGTTCAGGACTTAGGGGCTCGCCATCAAGATATAGATGGACTGGGGCGAATGGTTGCTGGGGCCCCTGCCGACCTTCGAGCGCGGCGAGGGTGCCCAGGATGGCGTGGAGATCAGTTCCTATGAAACCAACCACCACCCGCCCCGGGGCGCTCACAAGCAGCAGGCCATCACGCTCCTTCTGCCAGGTCCCTTGGAGATAGAAGCGACCCTCTCGGCGGTCGCCAGGAAGACTGAGGTCTGCTGGCCGCGCTGGCGGAAGCGGTCCGTTGCCTAGGGCCTCATGATGTACATCCTGTGTGGCCGGAAGGCATACGGCACTTGGTCGGTCTTCGGCCCGGATTGGATCGAGAAGCTCCGGAGGCTCCCAAGCGGGATGCAGATCCCTGAGCAGGGTCTGAATCTCCCTCTCGACGGCTTGGTATTGGTCCTCACCGATCTGGCGGATATGGATGCGACCCTCAGCATCCAGTAGATAGACGGCTGGCCGGGCCTTGTTGACGAAGGATGTCCAAACGGATCGATCGTTATCCAGGAGGATCGGCCAGCGGAGCCCGAGCCGAGCAGCGGCTTTGGCGACGATATTGGGATCATGGCCGAAATCGAACTCAGGGGTGTGCACTCCAACCACCTCCAGCCCTATGGATTCGTAACGCTCATGCCAGGCGCGCCAGTAGGGCAGGGCTCTCAAACAGCTCAGGCAGGTGAAATCCCAGAAAACAATAAGCCGTGGCCGGCTCGTATTCGAGAATAGGGTGAGCGAATTCACCCAGCGGGCAGAGGATGGCCAAGAGGGGGCGGGCAATGGCGGTTGGAAACGCTCCACGGGGGGAATTGTAGCAGCGAATCGGTTTCCTCCGAAAGCGCGGGGGTGCCACAATTGACGCACCCTTGCGGCTTGGTATAATTGCCCCGCATGGTGGAACCCATGCACCCGAGAGATGGCCGCGTAGCTCAATTTGGCAGAGCAGCTGACTCTTAATCAGTAGGTTGCAGGTTCGAGTCCTGCCGCGGTCACCTGAAGAGCACATCCCGGATCGCCCTCATTGCTTCCGCGCTTCGATAGCGGAGCCAGGCAGCAGCCATTTGGCAGCCTGGAGGGAAGACCGGGATGACGCTATTAAGCCGCAGCTCCGGTAAGATCCGCACCAAGCTCACCGTCTGGATCTGGAGAGGATCACACTCCTGGGTAAGCCGATGCCCATTAAAGCCATGATCTTCGACCTCGATGGCACGCTCGTTCAGACCGAGCGCCTGAAGGCCATATCCTACGCCCGTGCTACAGTGTCGCTCTGCTCGGAAAAGATCACAGAGGAAGAAGTCGTCGATGCCTTCAAAGAGGTCGTGGGATTGCCACGAAGGGAGGTTGCCCAGGCACTGATGGAGCGCTTCCATTTGGAACCTGAGGCCTTGCACCGCATGGCGGAGTTCGGCGTGGAAACACCCTGGCAGGTCTATATCCAGGTGCGCATGGGGATCTATGAGGCCATG
>Ga0190360_1000278_pt1 | contig 28842 bp, 39 predicted proteins | sample 48721834_MG_FD_161271 | JGI IMG/M metagenome (GOLD analysis project Ga0190360, IMG submission 161271) | Hydrothermal vent microbial mat bacterial communities from Southern Trench, Guaymas Basin, Mexico - 4872-18-3-4_MG | ecosystem: Environmental > Aquatic > Marine > Hydrothermal vents >...
GAATCACCTATGAGTAGATTTTCTCATGAGGCAATTAGTAAGGGAGGCCACGGATAAGGTTGACCGAAGTCCTGCATGGCTAAGGCATCCTCGTCAAGCTGGCGAAGAGGAGGTAGCAGAAGGCGGAGAGCAGCAGCAGGGCGCTCATGACGCCGACCCCCACGGGAAGGCGGTATCGGTCTGGATCATAGGCCGGTATACCCTCAAGGTCCCCTTTCATCAAGGCCTTTGCGGCCAGAAGCGGATTCTTGCTCAACCGGATCATCGCCGCCACCACCTTGCCGACCCCCTCCTGGAGGGAGGTCCTCAGGGAGGCAAGGCGGAAGCAGAGCCTCGAGAAGGCCCCTGCCCCCTGGCGGTAGAACCAATCCGTATCGAGGGTGATGGCCTCATCGGGCTTGAGCCTCCCTATCAGCAGCCATACCCCCACCACCGTGGCCAGGAGCATCTGCAGCGTATCCACCACGTGTTTGGCCTCATAGGGATGGAAGTGAACGGGGTAGGGCAACATCTTGTAGAGGACCCCGGGGAATATCCCCAAGAAGAGGCAGAGGAAGGCCAGGAAGGCCATGCCCAAGGTCATGTTCAGGGGGAGGGGCCTGACCTCTATCGCCTCCCGAGGGCGATCTGCCCTTCCAAACCAGGTGTAGTAGGGGAGCTTCAAGCCGATGCAGAGCCAGGTACCGATGGAGGCGAGGTGCAGCAGGAGGAATATGGCCGCACGGTGACCCTCGGCCGCAGCGGCCACGATCATTGGCTTACAGATGAAGCCGCTGAAGAGGGGGACCGCTGAGATGGAGAAGGCCCCCACCATGTAGAAGACGAGGCTTAAGGGGATCTGCCAATGGAGGTCTCGCCCCTGGAGGTCCGTCATCTTCCTCAGGCCGGTGGAGTAGATCACTGCCCCCGTCCCCATGAAGAGGAGGGCCTTGTAGAGGATGTGGCAGAAGGCATGGGCGGCGGAGCCGTTCATGGAGAGATAGCTCCCCAGGCCTACGCCGCAGACCATGTAACCCACCTGGCTCACGATGTGGTAGGCGAGCAGGCGCCGGATGTCGTTTTCCACGATGGCCCAGACCACCCCATAGACCGCCATTACGGCGCCGGACCAAGCGAGGACCTCCACCCCTGGGAAAGCGCGCAACAAGGTGTACACTGCCGCCTTGGTCGTGTAGGCGGTGAGGAACACGGCTCCCGTGATGGTGGCCTCCGGATAGGCGTCGGGCAGCCAGGGGTGCAGGGGAGGGACGGCCGCGTTCAAGGTGAAGCCCAGCAGGATCAGCCAGAACCCCCAGCCACCGCCGGTAAGGGGGCCGGAGAAGGCCAGAGAGCCGTGTTGGGAGGCCCACAGCACGATCCCAGCCAGGAGACAGGCCCCTCCGAAGAGGTGGACCAAGAGGTATCTGAAGCCGGCGGCGAGGGCCCGGGGTTCTCGCTTAGCCCATATGAGAAAGACGGAGGCCACCGCCATCAGCTCCCAGAAGACGTAGAGGGTGAAGAGGTCACCGGCGAAGACCACGCCGAGGGCACTGCCTGCATAGACCAGGGCCGCAACGTGCTGCAGGTCGTCCTGCACATGCAGTGCGTAAAGCAACCCCGCAAAGCTCATGATGACGAAGACGTAGGCGAAGACGAGGCTCAGTTTGTCCACCTGCCCGAGGACCAGTTGGTACCCGAGGAAGGGGACCTGCCAATAAGTTCCCTGAGGCATCCGCAGGAGGTCCCAAAAGGCCAAGGCGGGCACCAAAAGGAGCAGGGCCTTCTTCGGCCCCCTCGGGAGGAAAGGGACCAGCAGGGCGCCGACCACGTAGGGGAGGAAGGGATGGAAGGGCTCAATCATAGTAATCCTCCGGCCTCTGCAGCCAATGGTGTCCCAAGGCCTTGGAGAAGAGGATCAGCAGGAGGCAGCCCAAGAAGCCGAAGATGAGGTCGAAGACGGGCACCCTCTGCCAGAGGTAATGGACCTCCCCTTCGTGGGGGAGGAGGAAACCGAGAAGGGCTACTGCGGCGATGGCCAGACAGAGGGCTCTCTTCATGCCTCAACCTCCCAAGATGGTCTTGGTGGCCAGACCGGCCAATCGTAAGAAGTTGAGCAGAAGATTCGGAAAGAGGCCGAGGATCAGGGACCCAAGGGCTGTGATCACAATCGGGACGATTACAAGGGGTGAGGCCTCGTCGACCCTGTCCTTTACGAACTTGGGCGGTCTGAAGAAGGCCGCATAGACGATGGGGAAGAAATAGGCGGCGTCCAGCAGCGCACTGGCCATGAAGACGCCCAAGAAGAGCAATTCCCTTGCCTCAAGGGCTCCGAGGCATAGATACCACTTGCTTATGAAGCCACAGAGGGGTGGCACCCCGCAGAGGCCTGCCGCTGCCAAGGCAAAGGCGGCCATGGTTATCGGCATCTGTTTTCCGATTCCGTCCATCTCGCTTATCAGATCTCTATGCGTCTTGACGTAGATGGCCCCTGCGCACATGAAGAGGGTGATCTTCATGAGGCCGTGGAAGGGGATGTGCAGCAGCGCCCCGCGGATTCCGTTCCTCGACAGCAAGGCCGCCCCCAGGATGATGAGGGAGAGGTTGTTGATGGTGGAGAAGGCCAGCCGTCGCTTGAGCTGGTCTTGGGTGAGGGCGAAGAGGTTGGCGAAGATGACGGTGAAGGAGACGAAGAGGCCGAGGATCACCCACAGGCCGAGGTCGGAGAGCAGCCGTGGCCCGAAGACGTAGAGGATCACCCTTAGGCAACAGAACACCCCTGCCTTCACCACGGCCACGGCATGGAGCAGGGCGCTCACAGGGGTGGGGGCGATCATGGCCGAAGGGAGCCACTCGTGCAAGGGCATAACGGCCGCCTTGGAGCCGAAGCCGAGGATGAAGGTGACGAAGAGCAGGGCCAGGAGGGCCCTGGATCCGTGTCCCGAGAGGAACCCCCCGGGGGCGAATTCGAGGCTCCCCGTCAGGGAATAGGTGAGGACTATGGAGAAGAGCACCAAGGCTGCCCCCGTGAGGAGGTAGGCGAGGTATTTTCTGCCCGCCCTTATCGCCTCTTCGGTCTCCTTGTGGGCCACTAAGGGAAAGGTGGCCACGGTCAGGACCTCGTAGAAGAGATAAAGGGTCAGGAGGTTCCCCGCGAGGGCCACCCCTACAGCGCCGAAGATGGCCATGGCGAAGCAGAAGAAGTAGCGGGTCTGGGCGTGCTCTTTCAGCGATCGCATGTAGCCTATGGAGTAAAAGGAGACCACGATCCAGAGGCCAGAGGCCAGCAGGGCGAAGATCATCCCGAAGGGGTCGACCCTGAACTCAATGGCCACCCTCGGGAAGATCTCGATGAGCCTCCAGTGGACGATCTGCCCCCCGAGGACTGGGGGGAGCATGGCGGCGATGAAGAGGAACTTGGCCAAGGAGGCCCCGATGGTCCATGCCTCGCGCAGGTCCCTGTTCCTCTCCCCGGTGAAGAGGATGAGGAGGGCCCCTATGAGGGAGGTGAGGAGGCTTAAGGCTGGAAGGGGCGACTCTACCATCGACTCTCCTTCAGAAGGCCGGCAGGCAGAAGCGGATCACATGTTCTACGATCTGACCCGTAAAGATCCCCAACAGGAGGAGTCCGAGGGCCAAAAGGGCCATGCTCGAGGTCATCCCCAGGGGGAGCCTGTCCATGGTCACCGTGGGGCTCCCACCGTCTAGGGCGTAGGCCTCCTCCTCACGGGGTTCAAGATAGGCCCTCTCCACGACCCGAAAGAAGAGGATGGCGTTCAGCAAGCTTGACAGCAATATCACGACCACGAAGAGCCACCTCTTGGCCTCGATGGCCCCCAAGATGAGGTACCACTTGCTGAAGAAACCGCAGAGGGGCGGTATCCCCACGACCGATAGCCCTCCCAAGAGCAAAACCGCCGATGTCAACGGCATCTCCCGGTGCAGCAGACGCAAGCCTTCGATCTCCCTTGAGCCTCGCTGGTAGTAGATGGCCCCTGCGGTGGCAAAGAGGCAGGCCATCATGAACATGTCGTTGACCATGTGTAGGATCGCCCCGGTAAGACCGGCCCTGTTGCCCGTCGCAATCCCCAGGAGGATGTAGCCCATCTCGGCCACGATGACGTAGCTGAGCATCCTCTTGAGGTCCCGTTGGGCCAGGGCCATGAGGCAGGCGAAGAGGATCCCCGCTGAGGCTATCCATCCAAGGGCCTCGGTCACCGGGTAGGTCTGGATGGAGAAGGACGGGCTGAAGACCCCGTACATTATCCTCAATATCACGTAGGCCCCCACCTTGGTGAAGAGGGGAGCCAGCAGGAGGCTCACCGCCGATGGGGCTAAGGTGTAGGCATCGGGCAGCCAGCCATGCAGGGGGAAGATCCCCATCTTTATCCCTACCCCCACCAGTAAGAAGGCGAAGCCCACCAAGAGGGCCTTGGAGTAGATCAGTCTGGGCAGGAGTCCCGAGAGGTCGGCCATGTTGAGGGAGCCCGTGAGGATGTAGAGGTAGCCCACACTCAACAGGTAGGCACAGGCGCCTATGGTCCCGTAGATGACGTAGCGGAAGGCGGCGAAGTCAGCCCCCCTCTCCCCCATGGCTATTATGGCGTAAGCGGAAAAGGAGGCGATCTCGAGGAGTACATAGAGATTGAACATGTCGCCGGTGGCCGTTATGCCGAAGAGACCTGTGACCTCCAGCAGCAACAGGGTGTAGAACTGGGGCAGCTTCTGGGGCTCTATCTCCCTCTGCACCACCCCCTTGGCGTAAAGGCCCACCAGCCAGGCCACTGTCGCTACTGCCGCCAATATCAAGGCGTTGAAGTGGTCCACCGAGTATTCGATCCCCCACGGAGGTTCCCATCCGCCGATGTGGTAACTGAGGGGATGCCCTCCCTTTATCACCTCCCAGAGGATGCCCCAAGCGAAGGCGAGGCAGGCCGAGAGGGCACAGAAGGCGACGGGGAAGGAGAGACGCTCCCTGTAAGACCCAATCAGATAGACCAAGAAGGAGAAGATCAAAGGCGTTACCACTATGAGGGCAGGGAGTTGCTGCAGCATCGACCCTTCCGGATCAGGAGGTCTCCTTCTGTCGTAACTTCAGGATGATCTCGTCCTCCTCCAAAGACCCCCAGTTGCGATGGATCTTGATGAGGAGGGCCAAAGCGATGCCTGTGGTAGCCACCCCTACCACGATGGCTGTGAGCATGAGGACGTGGGGCAAGGGGTTGACGTAATTTGCGGCCTCGACCATCAATCGATGGCCGTGGCCATGACCCCCGGGGACGATGGGTACGCTCCCCCCGCGCTTGGCCCCTATGGATATGAAGTAGAAGATCACCGCCCATTGAAAGACGTTCATGGCGATGAGCTTCTTCATCAAGTTGTTCTTGGTCATCATCCCGTAAAAGCCGAGGGTGAGTAAGACGGCGTAAACCCAGTAGTTGTATTTGATCAGGAGTTCCCCGAGCATCCCTTCTGCCCTTCTCCTCCTGCTGTGAGGAGTTCGAGAAAGATGGCCATCATGATGGCCATGACGGTGATCTGAACTCCCACCTCCACTGCGGCCATGCCGTAGTAGCGGGCCATGATGGGGTCGGTGGGCAACAACTTGCTCAACTGGCTGTAGTCCAGGAAATTGCCCCCCAAAAGGAGGCAGAGCCAGCCCACTGCAGCGTAGATGAAGACCCCCAGGGCACAAAGCACCAAGATAGCCCTTTCCGGGAAGCGACGCCTCAGTTCCCTTGTGCCGTAGGCCACTATGAGCAGCACCAAGGAGGCGGCGAAGATGCACCCTCCCTGAAACCCCCCTCCTGGACTCGAGTGGCCGTGGGCCAATACATAGAGACTGTAGAGCTGCTGGAAGGGGACCAGGAGCCGTGCGATGGTTTCCACTATCAGGTCCCCCCACCGTTCCGTCATCCCCTTGACCTCCTCAGCAGCATGATCACTGCCACCCCGGCGGTGAAGATCACCGCCGTCTCGAACATGGTGTCGTAGCCTCGGTAGTCGGCCAGAACGGCGGTGACGACGTTGGGGACCCCTGTCTCCTCCAGGGCCTTCTCGATGTAGCGAGGCGACACGTGCACAGCGGCCGGCTGCCCGGGGTCGGCCCAAGGGGGAAAGTCCGCAACCCCTATCCAGAGGGCTACCACCGTCGCAATGGCCAAGACGAGGCCCAGGGCCTTCAATCCTTTGTCCTCCTTGTGGTCTTGCAGACCGTGGCCACGAAAAAGGCCGTACTAACCCCTACCCCTACGGCCGCCTCGGTGAAGGCCACATCGACCGCCCCCATCTCCGCCCATATGATGCACATGAAGAAGCTGAAGCCCCCCAGGAAGAGCGCGGAGGCCAGGAGGTCCTTCACCTGGAGGGCTGCCAAGGCTGCGAAGACGGTGAAGAGCAGAAAGATCAGGTTCAGATCCCAGATCATCTCTCCTCCTGTCGGGGCCAGTCCAGCACTGCCTGACCGTCTTTAGTCCAGGGCATCTTCCTCCTGTCGAAGGCCGAACGCAAAAGCGCATGGGTGGCGGTGGGCCCCCCGAGGAACCAGAAGACCGCTATCAACAGGATCTTGAAGGCCACAAAGGCCTTGCTCCAAGAGAGGCCTTCCCCCATTTGGTATAGCGCTAAGCCCGCCAAGGTGAGCAGCAGGCCCATAGTGTCGGCCTTCCCCATGGCGTGCATGCGGGAGTAAAAGTCAGGGAGGCGGAGCAGACCAACGGTGGCCGTGAAGAAGAAGAAGAGGCCCGCTGAGATGAAGAGGACTGCAAGTGCCTCCATCATTCCACGCCCCTCTTGGAGAAGTACTTTGCGAAGATCAAGGTGCCTATGAAGGCCAGCAGCGAGTACATCAAGGCGATGTCCACGAACATCTCCACCCTCCGGTAGATGAGGCCCATCAACACCAAGAAGACCACCGTCATGATCCCGATGAGGTTGACCGCAAGAATTCGGTCATAGATGGTGGGTCCGAAGGCGATGCGGTAAAAACCCGCCACGACGAAGCCTCCGAGCACCAATCCCGTCCCCACCAGGAAGCCCTCCATCACTGCTCCCCATAAACCTCCGCCACCCGCCTCTCCATCTCCCCCGGTAGGGCTTCAGCGGAGGGACGGTCTATGGCGTGGACGTAGAGACGATCCCCGTCGATCAAGATCGTTATGGTCCCAGGGGTGAGGGTGATGGAGTTGGCGAAGGTGACCAATGAGAGGTCCTTCTTTAACTTGGTCTTGAACCTGATTATGTGGGGATCTATCAGTTCCCCCATCCTCGGATGCAAGGCCAACCGTGCCACGTGGAGGTTGGCTTTAAAGATCTGTCCGAGGAGCCAGGGCAGATACTTGAGGAAGCGCCAAGCCTCTCTTCCCTTCTCCCTGAGGTCCAACTGGCCCTTGAAGAGGAGGTCGCGGGAGAGATAAGTCACCGTGGCGGCGCAGATCACCCCCCAGGAGAGGTGCCAAAAGTCCAGTTGTCCCGAGAGCAGGACCCAGAAGAGGAGGAGGACGCAAAAGGTGATGATGGACCTCATCCCTGCTCGGCCTTCCTCAGCCTATCCCCGTACATCCTCTCATAGTAGGCCAGGTACTCCCCCGATTTCACCCTGCGCCACCAATTTTCGTTCTCTACGTACCATTTTATGGTGCGATTGAGCCCCGTCTCGAAGTCCGTCTGTGGACGCCATCCAAGCTCCTCCTTAAGCTTCGACGGGTCTATGGCGTAACGGCGGTCGTGGCCAGGGCGGTCCTGGACGAACCGTATCAACGAACGGGGCTTCCCCAAGAGCCTCAATATGATCTCCACCACCTCGAGGTTCGTCCGCTCGTTTTCGGCCCCGATGTTGTAGGTCTCGCCGGGCTTGCCCCGATGAAGGATCAGGTCCAGGGCTCGGCAGTGGTCCTCCACGTATATCCAGTCCCTCACGTAGAGGCCGTCCCCGTAAAGGGGCAGCTCCTTATCCTCCAGGGCGTTGCTGATCATCAAGGGGATGAGCTTCTCGGGGAACTGGTAGGGGCCGTAGTTGTTGCTCGAGCGGGTGATCACCACGGGCAGCCCGTAGGTGCGCCAATAGGCAACCACCATGAGGTCAGCAGCAGCCTTGCTGGCAGCATAGGGACTTGAGGGCCTAAGGGGGCTCTCCTCTGTGAAGCGTCCTGGGGGGGGCAAGGACCCGTAGACTTCGTCGGTGGACACCTGGAGGAAGAGCTCCACACCCGTCCCCCTCGCCCCCTCCAACAGGACCTGGGTGGCGAGGACGTTGGTGTGGAGGAAGGGGGCTGGGTCCTCTATGGAGCGGTCCACATGGCTCTCAGCGGCGAAATTTACTACCCAGTGGAACTTTTCTTCCGCCATCAGCCCGGCCACTAAGGCCCTGTCGGCTATGTCCCCCTTGACGAAGCGATAGTTGGGGTGGGTCTCCAGGTCGGAAAGGTTCTCCAAGTTGCCGGCATAGGTAAGCTTGTCGAGGTTTACGATGCGATACCGAGGATGTTTAAGGAGCATATATCTTAAAAAATTGCTCCCGATAAAACCACAGCCCCCGGTGACCAGTATCCGCCTCTGCTCCATCGGTCATCTCACCTTGAAGGTGCCGATCCCTGTGAGGGTCACCTCTACCATCACCTTCCATTCCGCCCTCTGGGTCCCGTCCGGCGACCTCCCGATGTCATGCAAGGAGAGGGCCACCTCCCAGCACTGGTGGCGGTACCTTATGCCGTAGACCGTCTCCACGCGGTAATCCGCCAGTAGATTGTAGCGGTGCGAAACCCATAGATCAACTTCCTCGAGGGCCTTGAGGCCGCCGAGGAAGTTCACCTCCTCCACCTGATGGCGTTCAAAGCGATACTCGGCGTTTAGCTCCAGTCCCTTGTAGATGAGGGAGGCTGCGGCGTTGAAGGCGTCGAACCTCCTATGGTGGTGATCGAACTCCGCGTCCGCCTTGAGGCGGAGCCCCTTGAGGGGAGTGGAGGATAGCTCCACCTTGAGGTCCTTCAGCCGATCCCGCCATCTACTGGGGTAGAAGTCATAGGGTTGGGAGACCTTGAGGTAGAGGAAGTCCCTGCGTTCCTCCCCTATCTTCGCCGTGAAGCGCTGGAGCAGCTCAAAGGTGAGGAGGCTTTCGGGGTCGAGCCTGTCCGAGGCATCGTAATAGGGGTTGCGGTCCTGGTCCACCTTCGGACGCCAGTGGTAGAGGACCTTTGGCTCCAGGAGGTGGCCAAGGGCGGTGATCCCGCCCCCCTTAGGGAAGAAGATGCGGGCTATGGAGGTGGAGAGGGATACGCCGAACTCGTAAAGCCCCCTGCTTCTGTAGTCCTCTATCTGATCCTTAGGGTCATCGGTGACGTAGAGGGTGCCCCTCAAGGAGGCCCAGGGCTCAAACCTTAGGACGCCGAAGGGCCTGGTGGGCATGGAGATCTTCGGCTCCAGGTCGAAGCGCCCTCCCCTCACCCCTTCCTCGCGCCAGAAGTGGGTCCCCTCGGCGGAGAGCTCCCAGAAGAGGGGGGAGCGGAAGAGGGGTCTCTTGAAGACCTCCAGGGTGGCCCTCGGGAGCCTCTGCAGGGTAGCATCGTTGTCAGAGACGTTCAGGTCCCGAAAGTAGGAGAACTCCAGCCCCACTTTGGCCCCTTCCCAGCCCTTCCACAGGTAGAGGACCGATCGTAGCTGGTTCTTAGAGCGGGCCTCTATCAGGGCCTCCCTCTCGAGATCCTCAGAGAAGTCAGAGGGGTAATCCTCATCGCTCACTAGGTTCACATCGGCCATGAGGCCGTAGCCCTTGGGGAAGGAGTACTGTTGATTGGAGAAGAAGGCCCAACGGTTCCGGTCCTCAACCTCGTCGTAGAGGTAGAAGAGGCGGAAGTCCCCTTGGGCACGACTCGAGAGGGCATAGCGGTACTCCACGCCGCCTTTGTACCCCCTGCCCCGGGCATCGCCGTGACGGGTCAGATAGAAGGTGGCGTCTTGGTTCTTTGCGATGGCCCAGTAGAAGGGGACGGTCAGGATCGGGCCGTATTTGTCGGATACGGAGAAGGAGGGGATGAGGAACCCCGTCTGTCTCTCCTTCTTCACTGGGAAGATGGCCCAGGGCAGGTAGAGCACCGGTATGTCCTTCACCATGAAGCCCGGCCACCAACCCTTGGCGTACCCCTCCACTTCCACGTCGAGCCGCCGACAGGTGAACTTCCAGGGAGGGACGCGCTGGTCACAAGAGGTGAGGGTGGCGCGATGGACCCTGTACCTCATCTCCCCCAGCTTCTCGATCTTGTCGCCGGTTATGTGGAAATGCCGCCTCTTGAGGAAGATCTTCGCCTCGTAGAGGACGCCTTCTTTGGTCTCGGTGTTGAACTCCACACGGCTTGCCCCGAGGATATCCCCCCCTTCCTTGAGGAGCACCTTCCCCTCAGCCATCACGTAGTGGTCCTCGGGGTAAAAGGTCAGACGTTCTGCCTCGAAGTAAGAGCTACCGTACCAGGCCTGAACCCTTCCCTCGAAGATCACCACGGGCTTCGAGTAATCGTAGAGGATCCGGTCGGCGGTGATCCTCACGGTCTCCCCCTTGCCTTCAGAGGCGAAGGACAGCAGGGGCAGCAACAGGAGGGCGGTCAGGAGGAGGTATCTCATCGATCCCCGAGCAGGCCCTCTCGCACATCGGCCACGGTAAAGAGGGAGCCGGTGACCACTATGAGGTCTTCGGGTGAGGAGAGGCCGCGGAGGTGCTCAAGGGCTTCTTTAGGGTCCTCGAAGGCCGAGACCTTAGGGCAGTACCTCTTGGCCTCCCTCGCTATCTCCTCCGGTGCGAGGGCTCGGGAGTTGGAGGGACGGCAACCCACCACGGTCTCCGCCAGAGGGGCGAGTTCCGCTATGAAGTCCCTCCAGGCCTTATCGGCCATGATCCCCAGGAGCAGATGCAGGTGCCGAAAAGGCATCTTCTCGAGGAAACACCGCAAGGCCTTGGCCCCCTCGGGGTTGTGGGCCCCGTCGAGCAGGACCTTCGGGGGCCCCTCGAAGAGTTCAAGCCGCCCGGGCCAATCTACCTCCTTCAGGCCCCTTCTGATCTCGCCTTCCCCCACGGGGAAGCCCTCCTCGTGTAGGACCTCCAAGGTGGCCAGGGCCAGGGCGGCGTTGGCGAATTGATGCCTCCCCCTCAGGTTGAGCTCCAGGTTGCCGAAGCCCTTCTTGCGGCCGTAAAAGCGGAAGGTCCCGTCCTCTGCCTCCCAACTGAAGTCTCGGCCGAGGAGCAGGAGGGGAGCCCTCTTCTCCAGGGCCGTCTCCCCTATCACCTTCAGGGCCTCCGGGTTTCCCTCGCCACAGACCACGGGCACCCCTTCCTTTATCACCCCCGCTTTCTCCCGGGCTATATCTTCGATGCTTTCGCCCAGCACGTCCATGTGGTCGTGACCTATGTTGGTGATGACGACCGCCAGGGGTTGGACCACGTTGGTGGAGTCTAGCCTCCCGCCGAGGCCCACCTCCACGATGGCGAGCTCCACCCCCTTCTCGGTGAAGTAATAGAGGGCCATGGCGGTGGTGAAGTCGAAGAAGGTGAAGTGTTTGGGCCCCCCTTCTTGCTGCACCTTAGCCCGGAGGAGCCTGGTGAGGTCGACCACCTCCTGATCGCTTATCTCCTCGTGGCCGATGCGGATCCGCTCGTTGAAGCGGTGGAGGTGCGGCGAGGTGTAGATCCCCACCCTGTACCGCTGGGACAGGATGGAGTGGAGGATCGTGCAGACGGAGCCCTTGCCGTTGGTGCCGGCCACATGGACGACCTTCAGCCCCAGGTGGGGATCGCCGAGGAGGTGCAGGAGCCTGGACACGTTGTCCAGGCCGAAGATCATGCCGAAGCGCTCGAGGCCGTAGAGATAACGGAGTTCCTCTTGATAGGCCATCTCTCAGTGGTAAAGGAGGTCGAGGAGCTTGGCGATCACCTTCCTCATCTCCTTCCGTTCCACCACCAGGTCCACCAACCCGTGCTCCAGCAGGTATTGAGCTCGTTGAAAGCCCTTGGGCAGTTCCTCCCCGATGGTCTCCTTGATCACCCTGGGACCGGCGAAGCCGATGAGGGCCCCCGGTTCAGCGATGATGATGTCGCCAAGCATCCCGAAGCTGGCGGTCACGCCCCCAGTGGTGGGATCGGTGAGGATGGAGAGGTAGGGCAGTCCCTCCTTCCGCAGACGGGCCAGCGCGGCACTGGTCTTGGCCATCTGTACGAGGGAGAGGATCCCTTCCTGCATCCTGGCCCCGCCGGAACAGGAGAAGATCACCAGCCCTAAACGCCTCTTGCGGGCTTCCTCAATGGCCCTGGTCACCTTCTCCCCCACCACCGAACCGAGGCTTCCCCCGAGGAAGGAGAACTCGAAGGCCCCCACCACGGCGGGTTGTCCCTCGATCAGGCCGGTGCCGTAGATGAATGCATCCCGCAGGCCGGTCTTCTCTTGGGCCTCCCGGAGTCTCTCGGGGTAGCGCTTGGTGTCCTTGAACCTCAGGGGATCGGTGGGACTGAGGTCCCCGTCCAGTTCCTGAAAGGAGCCCTCATCTACGGTGATCCCCAGGCGTTTGCGGGCGGGCAAGGGGAAGTGGAAGCCACACCTGTGGCAGACACGGAGGTTTCGCTCCAACTCGACCCTGAGGATGACCTCCTGGCAGGCCTTACACCTCTCCCAGAGATCTTCCCCCTTTTCCTCTTTTTTCCTCTTTTTTTTGAAGATTGCCATCTACGTTGAGGAATAAAGATAACAGAAGCCCCCCATGGCTTCAATCACGTTTTTTTCACCCCTTTCAGGTCGGGTCTGATATGATGCTTCGAGAGGAGGGCTACATGGCTACAAAGGTCGGTCTTGCCTTGGGAGGGGGAGGGGCGAGGGGGTTCGCCCATATAGGGGTACTCAAGGGCCTCGAGGCCTTGGGGGTACAGATCCACTCGATCGCCGGCACCAGCATGGGGGCCGTTATAGGGGCGATGTACGCCATGAACCCCAGGGCAGATGAGGTGGAGGGGAGGATGAGGGCCTTCCTCGAGGGTGAGAGGTTCGCCAAGACGAAACTGCGCATCCTGAGGGACCTGGACCTCCGCGGGGATCGAAAGGTGAGGCTCTTTCAGCGACTGGCGGCTTTCCTTCAGAGGGAGATGATGCTACAGGCGGTCCTGATCAGGCCATCTGTCCTCTCTCAACAGAGGGCGTGGGAGATCTTCCTTTCGCTCCTCGGAAGGGCCAGGGTCGAGGAGCTCACCATCCCCTTTTGCGCCGTGGCCGTGGACTTGGTCAGGGGAGAGAAGGTCCTGTTGAGGAGGGGCCCCTTGCCAAAGGCGGTGATGGCCAGCGCCTCCGTCGTAGGGGTCCTACCGCCTGTGAGGTGGGGGGATAAGTTGCTGGTGGACGGCGGCCTCCTGTCCATGGTCCCCGTAGAGGCGGTCAGGGAGCTGGGGGCAGAGATGGTCATAGCCGTGGACGTCGGAAGGGAACTCCCCCTCGTCCAATACATAGGCAGTGGGCTTGAGGGGATCTTGAGGGCGATGGAGGTTATGAGTCACGCCCTCCAAGAGCGAGAGCTGAGCTCCGCCGACCTGGTCCTCAAGCCCAGGGTCGCCCGGTTCCATTGGACGGATTTCGAGCGCTTTTCGGAAGGGGTGGCAGAGGGGGAGGAGGCCGTAAGGGAGGAGGCCGATCGGATCCTGGGGCTGAAGAGGATGGGGGTGATCGCCAGGGGCTTACGTAGACTCAGGGTCATCAGGTAAGGCATCCAACTCCCTATAGTAGGGTTTCAGGTCTACAAGGGGGCTTCCGTCCAGGGCATCGAGGCCCTTCACCTTTAAAGTCCGTCCCTTCATCTCCAGTACCTTCGCCACACAGAGGGCGATGGGGTTGGGACGGTGGGGGGAACGGGTGGCGAAGACCCCTTTTGGCCTTTCCTCGTGAGGGGGTTTGGCGTGAAGCATCTCCCTTGAGCTTCGGTGGCACCAGTAAAGGACCAGTATGTGACTTGCCCCCTGTAGGCCTTCGAGACCCGCTGCGAACTCCTCGAAGACCTCAATCTCCGAGATCGCTTCGCTCCAGGCCCCTTGCTGAGGGGCCTCCTCTGGGACCTTGAAGGGGGAATGGATCACCCCTATGGCCTTTACCCAGAACTTCACCGGAGGGTCCAGGAGAGGGGCACGAGCTCCACCCCGTCAAGACCCGCAAGGGCCCTGGCCAAGGCCTTCACGGTGCTCGGATAGGGATGGCATATCCCCACCGCCTTCCCCCTACGGCGGGCCCTCTGGATGAGAAGCCTCCACTGTTTCATGAAGTCCTCTTCGTCGTGGGCGTTGTCCAGGAAGACGTCCCGCTTGATCGCAGTAACCCCCACCTCCTTGGCCACGCTGAGCCCCTTGGAGCGGGGGGTGGTCAGGCTGTCGAGGAAGAAGAGGCCGTGAGCTCTCAGCTCCTCCATCAGGATGGCCACCTTGTCGGCGTGCTCCATGAAGCGAGAGCCCATATGGTTGTTCACCCCTTGCACGTAAGGGAGGGCCTCGATGCAGCGTTCAATAGAGGCCTTGATCCTCTGCTCGTCCATCGACACGAAGAGAGCCCCCTCCCCCGGGTCCTTCAAGGGATAACCCCTTGGCTCCATGGGTATGTGTAGCAGCAGTTCATAACCCCGCCTATGGGCCTCCTTGGCTATCTCCTGAGTGTGCTGCCTAAGGGGCAAAAGGGCCAGGGTGAGGGGTTGCCCCAGGGCCATGATGACCTCAGCCACTTGAGGGTCCCGACCTAAGTCATCGACCACCACCGAGACCCTAGGTAGCTCCTCGGGGGGGTGATAGAAGAGGACCCTGAGGAGGACCTCTCCGTAGGCTCTCACCTCCAGCCTTTGGCCCTTCGGGCTCTGCCAGGTCTTCAGCTCCAACTCGGGGAAGGCCCGTCGAAGCCTCTTCTTCAGGGGACCGATGAACTCCTCGGCCTTGAAGCCCTTGGGCAGGGCGACTTGTAACTCAGAGGGGGTGATGGAGATCCTCTGTCTGGTGATGCCCCTCTCGAAGAGGGCGGCCTCTGCTAGGGACCTCACCACCTCGGCCGATACAGGGGGGACCTTGGGCCTTATGGGGGTGGGTTTGCCCTTGAAGGAGGTCGCGAGGAAGTAGAGGGCCACCCCGGCCGCCAACAGGATGAGTCCGTAGAGGACGAGAGGCACCTTCCTCTTGGTCCTTTTGGACCTCTTTCTGCGGGTCCCTTTGCTCCTTCGCTTGGTGGTCATTCAGGGCCCTTCAGGGAGAGGTCTCCTCGAGGCGAGGAAAGGCCCCTTCCTCCTTGAAGTAGCGCCAAAAGATGCTCAGGGCCTTGAGGTGTTTGACGGCCTCCTCCACAGCCGGGTCCTTGCCCTTTTCCGCCACCTCGGCCTGTTTGAGCTCTATGTCCGGCGTTATGCCCTTGTCCTGGATGGAACGACCCTTGGGGGTGAAGTAGCGGGCGGTCGTCAAGCGGAGGCCGGAGCCGTCCTCCAGGGGTATGATGGTCTGGACCGATCCCTTCCCGAAGGTCCTCTTGCCCATGATCACCGCCCTTCCGTAGTCCTGCAGGGCCCCGGCCACGATCTCTGAGGCGCTGGCCGAGCCGTGGTTCACAAGGACCACTATAGGCCAGGGGGGCAAGGTCCCCTCGGCCTTGGCCTTGAACTTCATCCTCTCTTCCCCCCGTCCCTTCACCGTGACGATGGTCCCGTCCTGCAGGAAGAGGTCGGCGATATCCACCGCTTGGTTCAGCAGCCCCCCCGGGTTGTTCCTCAAGTCGAGGACTATGCCCTTGATCCCATCCCCTTCCTCCCTGAGGGCCGCTATGGCCTTTTTGAAGTCATCGGCCGTCCTCTCTTGGAACTGGATGATGCGGAGGTAGACGAAGCCGTCCCCCAGTCGCTTGTACTTCACGCTCTTCACCTTGATGATGTCCCTCGTGATGGTGAAGTCCTTGGGCTCGGTGAAGCCCTCCCGCATTATGGTGATGGTGACCTTGGTCCCTTTGGGACCCCTGAGCCTCTTAACGCACTCCATGAGGTTCAGGCCCTTGGTGGGCTCGCCGTTGATCTTCACGATCTTATCGCCGGCCTTGATCCCGGCCCTCCAGGCAGGCGTGTCCTCAATGGGGGATATCACCGTCAGGACCCCGTCCCTTATCCCTATCTCTATCCCCAGGCCTCCGAAGCTCCCCTTGGTCTCCACTTGGAGCTCTTTGAACATGTCAGGGGTGAGATAGGAGGAGTGGGGGTCGAGGCTCTGGAGCATCCCCTGAATGGCCCCTACGATCAAGTCCTCGACCTTCACCTCCTCCACGTACTCCCTTTGGACTATCTCCATCACCTCCGTGAGGATCTTGAGCTTCTCATAGGCCTTGTCCACCTCTTCGGGGCGAGCAGCCACGCGGTGGCTGTAAAAGCCCCCCACAAAGAGCCCCAAAAGGAAACAGAAGAGGAGGAGAAAGGTGATCTTTCTTGTCTTCATCATCCCCTTGGCCTCCTTCCCTGGCTATCTCCCCTTCGGGAGGGCGAGCCATTTAGAGGGGTCTTGACACCTGCCGCGGTACCTGATCTCGAAATATAGCATTGGGCGATCCGCCGAACCACTGTCTCCCACCAGCGCTATGACCTCCCCGGCCTTGACTTCCTCACCGACCCCCTTCAGGAGCCGCGAGGCATGGGCGTAGATGGTGTGGAAGCCGTGGCCGTGATCTATTATCATCAGATTGCCGTATCCGTCAAACCACGAGGCGAAGGCCACCCTGCCATCGCACACCGCCCTCACCTCTGCATCCCTTCTGGCGAAGAAGGCGATGCCCTTCCGCCGGGGGAGCTTCAGCGCCTTCCCCTTGACCGGCAACGGCAACCTTCCTTGGAGGCGGGCCATCCCCTTCCGAGCCCCTGGCTTCCCCCTCAACCCCTCTATGAGCTCCCTCAAGGCCCGTTCTCTCCTCTGGAGTTCGGCGATCCGCCTGAGTTCCCTCTGTCTCTCCTTCCTGATGGCTGCCAGGAGCCTCCTCTTCTTCGCCTCTTCCTCCTTCAAGAGCCTCCTCTTTTCCTCTATCTCTCTGCCCCTTTCGGACAGAAGCCGCTGTTTCTCCCGCAGGATGTGCCATTTCTCCTCCCGCTGTTCGATCAAGCGTCGACTCTCCTCGAGCAACCTCCTGTCGGCCTCGATGACCAAGCTGAGGAATCGCAGCCGCCTGAGCATCTCCCCATAGCCGCGACTGGACAACAGCAGCTCCAGGAGGCTGGTCCGCCCCAGCCTGTAAAGGCCGCGGAGCCTCCTCCTGAGCCTTTCCCTCACCTCCAGGGCCTTCCTCTCCAAGGCTGCGACCTCGCGCTGCAGCTCCTCTATTTGGACGCTCAGTTCTTTGTACCGGATCCGTAGGGCCTGCAGCTCCCCTTCGATCTTCCCCGCCCTCTGGGCTGTGGCCTGGAGGGCCTTGAGGACCCTCCTCTCCTCCTTGGCCCTTTTCTCAGCGGCCTCACGCCGCCTTTGGATCTCCTCGCGAAGGGCCTTTAGGTCACGGGCCTTCTTAGGTGAGGACCCCCCATGGACGGGACCGATGAGGAGGCAAAGGGCGATGATCAAGACCTTCAGGACCCGGTGCATGAGATGGCTCCTCCGATGAGCCCTGAGAGGAAACCGAGGGAGAGGAGGGAGAGGAGGGCAGGGGCCGAGAGGAAGCGGAAGGAGGGCAGATAGGGGATTGCTTGAGACCCCAGGGCCATGGAGATAAAGGGGTGCAATAGGGCCAGCAGCATCACTGAGAGCCCAGCCCCCAAGAGGCCTTGAAGGGCCCCTTCGATCAGGAAAGGGTAGCGGATGAAGCCCTCGGTCGCCCCCACCAGGCGCAATATCTCCACCTCCTCTTGCCGTCTGTAGAATATGAGGCGCAGGGTATTGGCGGTGATGAAGAGGGTCACCAGGAGGAGGATCCCCCCGAGGATCCAGATCGTGCCCTTCAGGAGGCGTAGCAGCGCCCTTGCCCTCTGCAGCCACCTGCCCCCGTACTGGACCTCCTCAACCCCCTTTAGCCGCTGGAGACGACCGGCGAGGGCCTCAACGGCCTGGAGGCCAAGTTCCCTTCGCAATGAGACCTCGAGACAGGCGGGGAAGAGCTCCTCTGCCATCTCCTCCAGCCCCCGGGCCACCTCGCCCATCCGCTTGAGGAGTTCCTCCTTCGCCTCTTGGGGGGAGATGTAACGGACGGCGGAGACCCCCTTTTCTTGAAGGGCCCTTCGTCGGAGCTCCTTCACAGCCGCCTCGGAGAGGCCCGTCTTCAGATAGCAGACGATCTGGACCCTTTTCTGCCATCGGGCCATCAGGGCCTCGAAGTTCTCCACGAACATGAGGAAGAGGGAGAAGAGGAAAAAGGCCAACGCTATGGTACAGAGGCCGAAGAGATGAGGCCCAGCCCCCTCCCTGAAGTGGCGCCACGCTTGCCGGAGATAGATGCCCTTCAACCTTCCACCACCCGTCCTTTGCGCAGGGCTATGGCCCTCTTCCGATAGCGGGCCACCAAGGAGGTGTCATGGGTGGCCACGATTACGGTGGTCCCCAGCCGATGGGTCTTCTCGAAGAGGTCCATGATCTCGATGGTCAGCTCTGGGTCGAGGTTGCCCGTGGGCTCGTCCGCCACCAAGATGGGTGGGTTGTTGATGAGGGCCCTGGCAATGGCCACCCGCTGCTGCTCCCCTCCGGATAGCCTCGGGGGGAACTGCCCGAGGTAGCCATCGTGGAGGCCCACCAATCGGAGGACCTGCCGTATCCTCTTCTCCATCCTCTTGGGGGAGTAACCGGCCACCTCCAGGGGAAGGGCCACGTTCTCGAAGACGGTCCTGTCCCTCAGGAGTTTGAAGTCCTGAAAGACGAAACCCACCTTCCGCCTCAGATAGGGGACCTTGGAGGGGGGCAAGCGAGTGATGTTGAGCCCGTCGATGAGGATCTCCCCCCGGTCGGGATGCTCGGCGAGGATCATCAGTTTGAGCAAGGTGGTCTTGCCGGCACCACTGGGACCGGTTACGAAGACGAACTCGCCCTTGGCCACCGTGAAACTTACGTCCTCGAGGGCCGTGACCCCCCCTGGATAGGTCTTGGAGACGCGGAAGAACCTTATCATGGAGAATCTTCTATAGCATACCACCCTCTGGCCGGTAAACTCGCCAAAGGGGTTGACTTCCCAGGGGAGGAGGGGTTAAATGGCGGAAAAATGTACATAGGAGTGTACGCAAATGTTGCAAGTGATACCGATCACCCAGGCGAGGCAGGACTTCCTCCGCTTGATCGATGAGGTATCCTCAGGGGCCTCCAGATACCTCATCACCAAACAGGGGAAGCCAGCGGCTGTGATCTTGGGCTACGAGGAGTACAGCAGGATGGTGGAGACGCTGAAGGTGATGGGAGACGATCTCTTGGGGCGACAGCTGAGGAGGGGCATGGCCGAGCTGATGCGGGGCGAGATGGTCCCCTTTGAGGTGGAGGATGGCTGAGCTGTCCCTGGCTGCATCCGTCCGGTCTTACCTCCATGCCTTGCCGGCCCTTGAGAGGCGACTGGTGACGAGGGCTCTGTCCTGGCTCAGACGGAACCCCACAAGGGGGATGAAGTTATGGGGCAGCAACGACCTCTTCCTCCTGCACCTCTACGGGACCGTAGAGATCGTCTACAGATTTGGCGCTGGGCGGATCGAGGTCGTCGCCCTCAAAAGCCCTCCGCTGTCCCCTTGCGGGGAGAGGATCGCTGCCGTCGTCCTGGCAGCAGGGGAGGAGGAGGTCGCGGGTCTGCCCTTGCCCCTCCTTCCCATAGAGGGCCTTCCCCTGATAGCCCGGGTGATAGACCTCTTCGCTGCATCCGGCGTCGATGAGGTCATAGCGGTCCTCGGCTACAAGGCAGATGAGGTGAAGAAGGCCCTGGAGGACAGGGACGTAAAGGTGGTCATAAACCACGACTATTCAAAGGGCCTGAGCAGATCCCTGAGATGTGGGCTCCAGATAGTCAGTCCGGAGGCCTCGGCGGTGGTCATCTGCTTGGGCAACCTCCCCTTCGTCTCCCCTGAGACCGTGAGGCATCTGCTCTCCGTGTACAGGGAGAAACGGAGGGCCATCGTCGCCCCGGTTTGCAGTCAACGGAGGGGGCATCCGGTGGTCTTCGACGTCTCGCTTATCCCGGAGCTGCTCAAGGTCAGGGGCAACCACGGTGGCAGGACCGTGATCAAGCGCCACAGAGGCGATTTGGTGGAGGTTCGAGTGGAGGATCCGGGCATCTTCACGCAGATAGAGCCGAAGGCGGCCTGATTTAAGAGGAGGCTCGCATGAGGAGGCCGGCCCTGGGACTGTTGATGGGGCTCTTGATGGTGGGGCCTCTCGGTGGATGGGGTAGGGTAGGGGCCGAGACGATAACGGTCTTCTGTGGCGCTGCCACCAAACCGGCCATGGAGGAGGCGGCCAGGGCCTTCGAGAGGGAGACAGGGACGAAGGTCTACCTCAACTTCGGCGGGTCAGGGACGGTGCTCTCCCAGATGAAGCTCTCCAAGACCGGGGACCTCTTCATCCCCGGTACCCCCGATTACATGGAGAAGGCGAAAGAGGAAGGCCTCGTCCATGGGAAGACGGAGAGGATACTTGCTTATCTGATCCCGGCCATCTTGGTGCAGTGTGGGAACCCCAAAGATATCGAGTCCCTCGCTGACTTGGCCAGACCGGGGATCAGGGTCGGGATAGGGAATCCGGAGGGGGTGTGTGTGGGGCTTTACGCCATCGAGGTGCTCCAATACAACGGGCTTCTGGAGGAGGTAGCCGGGAACATCGTCACCTACGCCGAGAGTTGTTCCAAGACTGCGGCCCTTGTAGTCCTCGGGGCCGTTCGCCGTAATCGGCTGGCGCGTCTTCTCCAAATGGCACCCTCGAGCCATAGAGGCGGTGTACCTCAGGCCAGAATAGATCCCTCGGATCGCCTACGTACCTGGGGCGATATCAGTCTTCTGCAAACACAGGGACAGCGCCCAGCGATTCCTGGACTTTCTCGTCTCCTCTGAGGGCCGCAGGATCTTCGCCAGATGGGGTTATCTCGCCACCGAGGCCGGGGCACGCAGATTCGCCCCCCAGGCCAAGATCGGAGGGGAGTATAGACTCCCTGCCGCCTATTACAAACTGAGGGGCAGGTAGAGCTCATGGGTGGGCCTTTGAGAGGCAACGCTGGCGAGAGGGCCATTATATGGGCCACAGCGAGCGCCTTGGGCCTCCTCGCCCTGTTCTTCGTGGGCCTCGTCACATCCATGCTCGCCTATGTGGATGGGCACATCCTCCTCCGGGCCCTCCTCTCTGAGGAGGTCCTGTTCGCCATAAGGCTTAGCCTCGTCACCGCCACCTTGGCCACCATCCTCTCCCTGGCGGTGGCCATCCCGGCGGCCTACGCCATAAAAATCTTCCGCAGGGGACTGTCGGCTTCCAGCCGACAGGGGAGTGCGGGCGGCGCTTTGCGCCATCCTCGTTCAATGACAAGATTGAACGAATGTGCTATGATTAGATTGCTATGACCTACCGAACTCATTCTGGAGGCGTGTATCATATCCGCTATCACTTCGTCTGGTGCCCTAAATACCGGCGGCCCGTCCTCATGGGGGCTATCGCCTCCCGCCTGCGGGGACTCATCCACGAAAAGGTGGCCGAATTGGGCGGGTTGGTCCTGGCCTTGGAGATCCAGCCCGATCATGTGCATCTGTTCGTTGAGATGCCACCTAAATGGGCACCGGCTCAGATCGCCTATCGCATCAAGGGCTACACCTCGCACGTATTGCGTCGGGAATTCCCCAGGCTCAAGAGCCGTCTCCCCTCTTTGTGGAGCCGCTCCTACTACGTCGGTACCGCCGGAGAGGTGTCCGCGGAAACGATCCGTCGCTACATCGAGGCCCAGAAGGGAAGGTAGATGATCCGCAGCTTCAAGTACCGGCTTTACCCTAACACGCAACAGCGACAAGCCCTGAACCGCATTCTGGAGATCCACCGCCAGCTCTACAACGCCGCCCTTCAGGAACGCCGTGAGGCGTGGAGGCGTTGTCGCGTGAGCATCAGCTACACTGACCAGGCCAATCGGCTCAAGGAGATCCGCCGGTTCGACGAGGACGCCGCCTGGCTCAACTACTCTTCGGTGCAACAGACGCTTCGCCGCCTCGATAAAGCGTTTCAGGCCTTCTTCCGCCGCCTGAAAGCGGGCGAGAAGCCGGGCTACCCCCGCTTCAAGGGCAAGGGCCACTTCAAGTCCGTCTGTTACGTCTACGGCGACGGCCTTCGGCTCCGAAACGGCCGCCTCTACGTCCAGAACGTGGGTCTTGTGCGCATCTTCCAGCACCGGCCTATCCCCGATGACGGCGAGATCAAGACGGCGATCCTCAAGCGGGACCGTGTAGGCAACTGGTATGTCATCTTTCAGGTCGAGTTGCCTGATGTGGAGTTCGTGCCCAACGGCAAGCCGGACGTAGGGATCGACATGGGTCTCGAATACTTCGCCTCCCTCTCCACCGGGGAGCAGATCGGGAACCCCCGCTGGTTCCGGGAAGCCGAGGAGAAGCTGGCCGACCTCCAGCGCCGCCGCGCCCGCTGCCGACGCGGGAGCCGGCGCTATCGAGAGCTGACGCGACGGATCGCCGGGCTGCATCAGCACATTGCCAACCGGCGCCGGGACTTCCAGCACAAATTGAGCCGTCGGTTGGTCGAGGAATTTGGCCTGATCTTCTGTGAGGACTTGAATGTGAAGGGCCTGTGCCGCAGTCAGGTGAGCAAAAGCATGGGCGATGCAGCGTGGGCTGGGTTCCTTTCGATGCTCGACTACAAGGCTGCGAGCGCCGGTAGTCGGGTGATTTATGTTTCCGCCCGCGGCTCGTCGCAGGAATGCCCTGCCTGCGGCTGTTTCGTTCCCAAGTCTCTCTCGGATCGTTGGCATATCTGTCCTCATTGCGGCTACGTTGCTCCACGGGACGTAGCCGGTGCTCAGGTTATTCTCATCCGTGGCAGGGCCCGGACGGGGCCTCGGCGTAAAGGGTTCCCCGCCCCCGGCGGGGTCGCCGGAAGCCGCCCGATTTAGCGGGCGGAGGACGTCACACTGCTTCAGCTTGGAGCTCCCTCGCCCCCCGGCTCTATTGTTGGAACTGTTCCAGGAAATGTTCGATCTCCTGCTGATAGAGCTCCCTGAGTTTGAGAGCATCCTCCACTACCAAAGCCACCTTCCGGGGGTCGAGCTCGTAGGAGTAAGCGTGCCTGAAGAAGTGCCTGAAGGCCCGTAGCGAATCAAGGAGTCTATAGCTCTCCTCGGAGAGCAGGGCCGGCCTCACCCCCTCTATGGAGATCCTCATCCGCCACAGGAGCTCCCGGTGGTACCTGGTCCGATCCTCGATGCGGTTCTCGAAGGAATCGGCGACAATCTTGAATAGATCCTCAAAAGCACAGTACAAATTGTGGAGTTGATAGGCGAGGCTCTCCACCTCGGCCACAGTTTTCCCGTGCCGCCGCTCCTCTATCTTGGCAAAGATCCGCTCGATCTCCTTCCTCTGCGCTTCAATAGAGGCCCTGAGGAGGCTCAGCCGCTCCTCGTCCACCTTATGCCCTCCTTGACGATTTTCTCCCGCAGGGGATGGCTCTCCAGTTGGACGACGTCCACATCGGCCTCGAGCTCCCGGGAGAGGAAGGCCATCGCCCGGAAGAAATCCTCGTCCCTTAAGCCCACGAAGGCCACGTCAATGTCGGACTCATCGAAATATCGATATGGCTTCGCCAAGGAGCCGAAGATATAGGCCTCTTGGAAGGGAACCTGGCGGGATAGCTTCTCGAGGGCCTGAAAGAGGGCCTCAAGCCGCTCCCGCCGCTGCCGTTCTCGCCCTTGCCTCTCCTTAGCGATGGCTCGGTCGAGCAGCCAAGTAGAAAAGCGGGGCATCATCACCTCCTGCTACAAGGTATCACGGTGGCCTACCCTTTACAAAACCCGCTCGCTGTTTTGCCTTCCAACTCCGTAGGCGTAGGGGCAAAGACTCAGGTCCGTTGGCCTTCCAGCACTTCCCGATACACCTACTCCGTCTCGCGGAGCATGCGGTCGAGGGTGAACTCCCGCGGGGGTTTATTGCAGCTTGCCACGCAGGTGGAACGGTAGTCACCCAGAATGTCAAAACTCAAGATGTGACCCCGCACGACCCGGCCTTATCAACCCGAAAGGTTCATAGAGCCCGGTACACGTCCCGGCGGTGGCGAACGTGATAGATAGTTACTACCTTTGTGTGCTCGTCTACCTGATAGATCACCCGGTAGTCGCCGCCACGTATACGGTAGGTCTGTTCCGTACCCCTAAGCTTGCGGCATCCTCGTGGAAAAGGATCAGTAGCTAAAGTTTCCACCTTCTGAATAATGCGGGAGATTTGTTTAGAATCTAAGTTGCGCAGTTCTCGTTCAGCAGAGCGCTTCCATCGGATTTCATAGGAGTCCATCCGCCTTTAATTTCTCCTTGAGTTCCTCAAACGACACGGTAGGCTCATCCCGCCGCTCCGCGACGATAGCGAGATCGTGAAGGTCCTCTAAGAGCTCCTCGTATTCCTTCAAGGGGAGTACAACAGCGGTGCGCTTCCCCTTTTCATCAACGATATAACGTTCTTTTCTATTACTCATATTGCCCTCTTAATGAACGTAACACAGGAATGCCACCGTGGCAAGGGTTGCGCGCAAATTTTAGCACTTCCCCATACACCCTCTCGGTCTCGCGGAGCATGCGGTCCAGGAGGAACTCTTTGAGGGCCTTCTTGCGGCCGGCTGGCGAGCTAATGGACGCTTCGTAAATGATTCCGCGCGGCATGGCCCGGTGAAAGGGCTAACCTTGCAATTGCCTTCTGAGACGATCAAAATAATAGGGGAGGAAAAGATGATGAACCTGGGCGGTATCACGAGGGATGAACTCAAGGAGGTGGTTCGGGAAGCCGTTGAGGAAGTATTGCTCGAGCTTTTCGGAGATCCAGACGAGGGACTCGAGTTGCGTCCGGAGGTCCGGGAGCGGCTCAAGCGCTCTTTGAGACGCATTCGGCAGGGTGAAAGAGGCATATCGGTTGAGGAAGTAGCAAAACGGGTAGGGCTGATTTGGTGAGAGGTTATCAGGTTCGATTTCTTCCTGAAGCTGCCGATGAATTCGCTTCCCTTGATAAACCAATTGCTGAACGAGTTCTCAAGAAGCTGAAATGGCTTGCCGAAAATTTCGAAAACCTTAGCCCAATGCCCTTGCGTGGCGAGTTGAAAGGCCTCTTCAAGCTCCGTGTCGGAAGCTACAGGGTGCTCTATCGTTTGATTGGGGAAAAAGAACCATCTATGTTCATCTTATAGGGCACCGACAGGAGATTTACAAACTGCCCTAAACGCTTACAGCGATCACTTGTCAAAGATTATCCCTTGGTAGATCCGCTCGGTCTCACGGAGCATGCGATCGAGGGTGAACTTTTGCTGGGCTTTTCCGCGGCCGGCACAGTCCATAAAAATCTTCCGCAGGGGACTGTCGGCTTCCAAACGCTCTGCGAGCTTGCGGATGCCACGGTGTTTCTTCACATCCTCCCATCCACGGCGACCCATCGCCTCCCACTCCTCCACTAAAGAAGCCCTTCAGCGATATTTGACCATGGTCAGGTATCATGGTACATTTCCTTTGGAGCGATGGACCGAGTCCCAATCTCCAAGTTCAAGGCGACATGTCTGGCTCTGTTGAAGCGGGTGAAGCAGACCGGTCGGCCCATTTTGGTGACCCGTCGAGGGGAGCCTATCGCCCAGATCCTTCCGCCCCCGCCTCCTGAGCGACCGAAGGCTTGGTTGGGGTCCTTCCGCGGAACGGGGCGGATCTTGGGCGACATCCTGAGCCCGGCGGCCTTGGAGGAGGAATGGGAAGCCCTCCGATGAAGCTCCTTTTGGACACACACGTCTTCCTCTGGAGCCTCCTTGATCCGGACCGTCTCAGCCCGCGGGTGGCGGCTGCCCTGGAAGATGAAGCGAACCAACTATGGCTCTCTCCTATTGTCATCTGGGAGGTGTTGATCCTCGCCGAACGGGGCCGTGTGGTCCTCGAGCCCGATGCCCCCACCTGGGTGCGCAAGGTCTTGCAAACCATCCCCTTCCACGAGGCCCCTCTCACCCATGAGGTAGCCATTCAAAGCCGTTCTGTTGACCTCCCTCATCAAGATCCGGCGGATCGCTTCCTGGCGGCTACCGCCCTCGTTTATGACCTGACCTTGGTGACAGCCGATGAGCGGCTGCTTAAAAGCCCTTCCGTCCCGACTTTGCCTGCCACTTAAACGGTTGAAGAAGGTCAAGCACCGTCGCCAACTACTTCCTCATACACCCGCTCGGTCTCGCGGAGCATGCGGTCTAAGGTGAACTCCCGCAGGGGCTTCTTGCGGCCGGGCTGGGCCCATGCGACGCGGTCAAGCTCCGGATCAGCAAGGAGTTTTCTGAAAGCATTCAAGCGATATCTCTGAGGCCTTAAACGGCATCCATGACCTCCAGGGAAAGGTTCTTGCAGACTCATCTGCCCTCTATGAATGGCTTTGTTTCGAGCGGCACCACCTGCTTGATCTTCTCAAAGTGCTCATCGGCGTGCCAGAGCTGGAGTTTCCCCACTATAGCAGCCTGGGCAATCAGCAGATCTGGAAGCGGAACGATAAGCCCGCTGCGCCGCAGGGTGCAGCCAAGCCGCGCAGCGCCAAGCCACACCTCCGGGGTGATCGGGATCTCCTCCAAAGCTTCCAGATCCGTGCTCAACCGTTTGAAGGCTTCATCGTCCCTCGCTCCGACCAAGAGCTCCGCTTTTACTACCCAACACGTGAAAACCCGCTCGGCCAAAAGAACACGTTTCACCTCCGCCTTGATGTCTTCATCTCCTCCCCGCCGCAGATAACGGATCCAGATAGAAGTATCCAAAAGCACACCTTGGTGCTGTGCCTGGCTCACCGTTTCTCCTTTGCCGCTTCCCGCCACAAGGAAAGCTCGTCCGGAGTCCAATCGACGAGGCCCGACCCCGCCAATTCTTTGAGCTCGGCCAAGCGATATTTCCTTACGAGCTCGCGCAGGGCAAGCTCGATTACCTCACGCTTGCGCTTCTTACCCGTAAGCCGCATCGCCTCGGTGAGGAGCTCAGGGTCGACCGAAATTGTGAACCTGTTCATGGTGCACCTCTAAGCTCCAACATTGTACACCACAAAAATCTTCCGCAGGGGACTGTCGGCTTCCAGCCGACAGGGGAATGCGGGCGGCGCTTTGCGCCGTCCTCGTCCAATGACAAGATTGAACGAATGTGCTATGATTAGATTGCTATGACCTACCGAACTCATTCTGGAGGCGTGTATCATATCCGCTATCACTTCGTCTGGTGCCCTAAATACCGGCGGCCCGTCCTCATGGGGGCTATCGCCTCCCGCCTGCGGGGACTCATCCACGAAAAGGTGGCCGAATTGGGCGGGTTGGTCCTGGCCTTGGAGATCCAGCCCGATCATGTGCATCTGTTCGTTGAGATGCCACCTAAATGGGCACCGGCTCAGATCGCCTATCGCATCAAGGGCTACACCTCGCACGTATTGCGTCGGGAATTCCCCAGGCTCAAGAGCCGTCTCCCCTCTTTGTGGAGCCGCTCCTACTACGTCGGTACCGCCGGAGAGGTGTCCGCGGAAACGATCCGTCGCTACATCGAGGCCCAGAAGGGAAGGTAGATGATCCGCAGCTTCAAGTACCGGCTTTACCCTAACACGCAACAGCGACAAGCCCTGAACCGCATTCTGGAGATCCACCGCCAGCTCTACAACGCCGCCCTTCAGGAACGCCGTGAGGCGTGGAGGCGTTGTCGCGTGAGCATCAGCTACACTGACCAGGCCAATCGGCTCAAGGAGATCCGCCGGTTCGACGAGGACGCCGCCTGGCTCAACTACTCTTCGGTGCAACAGACGCTTCGCCGCCTCGATAAAGCGTTTCAGGCCTTCTTCCGCCGCCTGAAAGCGGGCGAGAAGCCGGGCTACCCCCGCTTCAAGGGCAAGGGCCACTTCAAGTCCGTCTGTTACGTCTACGGCGACGGCCTTCGGCTCCGAAACGGCCGCCTCTACGTCCAGAACGTGGGTCTTGTGCGCATCTTCCAGCACCGGCCTATCCCCGATGACGGCGAGATCAAGACGGCGATCCTCAAGCGGGACCGTGTAGGCAACTGGTATGTCATCTTTCAGGTCGAGTTGCCTGATGTGGAGTTCGTGCCCAACGGCAAGCCGGACGTAGGGATCGACATGGGTCTCGAATACTTCGCCTCCCTCTCCACCGGGGAGCAGATCGGGAACCCCCGCTGGTTCCGGGAAGCCGAGGAGAAGCTGGCCGACCTCCAGCGCCGCCGCGCCCGCTGCCGACGCGGGAGCCGGCGCTATCGAGAGCTGACGCGACGGATCGCCGGGCTGCATCAGCACATTGCCAACCGGCGCCGGGACTTCCAGCACAAATTGAGCCGTCGGTTGGTCGAGGAATTTGGCCTGATCTTCTGTGAGGACTTGAATGTGAAGGGCCTGTGCCGCAGTCAGGTGAGCAAAAGCATGGGCGATGCAGCGTGGGCTGGGTTCCTTTCGATGCTCGACTACAAGGCTGCGAGCGCCGGTAGTCGGGTGATTTATGTTTCCGCCCGCGGCTCGTCGCAGGAATGCCCTGCCTGCGGCTGTTTCGTTCCCAAGTCTCTCTCGGATCGTTGGCATATCTGTCCTCATTGCGGCTACGTTGCTCCACGGGACGTAGCCGGTGCTCAGGTTATTCTCATCCGTGGCAGGGCCCGGACGGGGCCTCGGCGTAAAGGGTTCCCCGCCCCCGGCGGGGTCGCCGGAAGCCGCCCGATTTAGCGGGCGGAGGACGTCACC